>ERZ779889.2345-NODE-2345-length-15852-cov-2.427866_pt1 | contig 15852 bp, 12 predicted proteins | sample MGYA00511030_ERZ779889 | MGnify/ENA primary metagenome ERZ779889 (study PRJEB29588, sample SAMEA2160616) | human gut metagenome | biome: human gut; feature: human-associated habitat; material: faeces | place: Denmark | collected 2008/2010 ...
GTCATCACCGGCGAGGGTCGCATAGACTCCCAGAGTGCGGACGGCAAGGTCATCTCCGGCGTCGCACGGCGCACTAGGACAAAGGGCATACCGCTCATTGCCATCGCCGGGGGCATTGCGGATTCAGCCGGGGCAGTATACGACATCGGCGTGAGCGCCATGTTCTCTACGGACAGGGCGGCACTCCCGGTCGATATGCTGGGCGCGCGAAGCCCCGACGATTATGAGGCGACGCTCAACGATATCATGAGCCTGATCGCCATCGCGGAGCGCTTTGCCTGATATGTTTTACTTTTATGAAACATCTTATCGCTTAAACCTGAAACATCTTTCTGCTATATTATACTTGCAAGTGCAGAGCGATCTTTTTTCATTTTTGTTCTCTTTATAAACAGCGCCGCCCAATGGGGCGGCGTCGTTTTTTGTTTACCTGTAAAAGATTTCGTGTTGACTGAATACGCATCTGAGGATATACTTTAGTCAATACGTAAAAAGGAACACAATATATGCTGAATATAAAGAAATTTGTCACCGGCTTCCTCGCAGCGCTGTGCCTGATATCTGCATTGCTGCCTGCTGCGCTTGCCGCCCCGGCGGAGGACGACGGGAGCTGGGACAAGATCACCGCGGATTTTCTCGATAAATATGAGGACCGCAACAAGTCCTGCTCGATAACCCTCGGCTACCGCAACCTTGTCACCGGCGAGGAGCACTTCTACAAGGGCGGGGAGTACATGGTGGCATGCAGCATGTATAAGGTGCCGCTGAACATGTATTTTACCGAAAAGGTATATAACGGCGAAATGGACTGGGACACGGAGATCGGCGGCGTGAAGTATTCCGATATTCTTGAGGGCAGCATCGTCCGTTCCAGCAACGGTAAGTCGGAGCTGCTCATCAACGAGATCGGCACTTATAATGACTACCGCCGCGCGATATGCCAGTACATGGGCGAGGATCCCGACACGGTCGACGCGAAATATTATGAGAACAATTTCTTCACCGCCGAGCAGATGATCTTCTGCCTGCGCACACTGTACGAAAATCAGGAGCGGTTCCCCGGCCTTATCGACCGGATGCTCGAAGCGGAGCCGGAGCGCTTTTTCAATTACCATGAGCAGAAATATGCCGTCGCCCACAAGTACGGCTACCTGTCCGACCCGAGCTACGGCAAGCGGTACCAGAACGACTGCGCTATCGTCTATACCGACGAGCCTATCGCCATCGTCATGTTTACCGACAACTCGTCTGACAGCGACAATGCCCTCGCGGATTACTGCACGCTGATGGCGGACTACGCCCAGAGCCATCTCAAGTCCGCGGCATCCGCATCCCCGAAGCCTGCGGCCGCGCCCAGCCCCTCCGCTTCACCGGCGGCAGGAGCAAGCCCTGCTCCGTCTCCCGCAGCCGCGTCCTCACCGACGCCAAGCCCCGTGCCGACAAAAAGCCCGACCTACGCAATGGGCAAAAAGGTGGCGGAGTTCGCGCTGCAATATGTCGGTTATAACTACCTCTACGGCGGCAAGGAGCCCGAAACGGGCTTTGACTGCTCCGGGCTAGTGTACTACACCTACGGCAGCTTCGGCTACCGGCTCGACCGCACCGCCGCGGCTCAGGCCAAGAACGGCGAGCGCGTCGAGCTTGACGCCCTCGAGCCGGGCGATATCCTGTGCTTTTATAACGGCGGCTCATGGATCGGCCACGTCGGGATATACATCGGTGACGGCGAATATGTCCATGCACAGAACGAGGCCACGGGCGTGATCGTCTCCGCCCTGAGTGACGTCAGCTGCAAAATAGAGGCGCGCAGGATACTGATCCCCGGCGCGGAATTATAAGCACGGCAGATAAAAAGTGCGTCTGCGCACTTGCGAGAGGAGATAAACACATGGGAAGCCAATATCCGGTATGGCCGGGCTGGGAGACCGTGCGCGTTATAGGACGCAGCGGCTATGGCGCGGTATATGAGATCGCGCGCTGCGACTGCAACGGCGAAATAGAAAGAGCCGCAATGAAGGTCATTTCCATCCCGCAGAACCCCGGAGTCATCGAGACGATGTATTCCGAGGGCTACGACACCGAGAGCATCACCCGTACTCTTGAAAAGTACTCCAACGACATCGTCTCCGAGTACTCGCTCATGCGCAAGCTGAACGGAACTGCCAACGTCGTAAGCTGCGACGATTACCGTAAGGTGCGTCATGCCGACGGCTTCGGCTGGGACATCTTCATCCGCATGGAGCTGCTGACGCCGCTCACGAAGGCTCTGCCGGAGCACGTAAGCGAGGATACCGTAGTAAAGATCGCACTCGATCTCACCTCCGCGCTCGAACTGTGCAGCCGCTTCAGCATTGTCCACAGAGACATAAAGCCGCAGAACATTTTCGTCTCCGGCCTCGGTGATTATAAGCTCGGCGACTTCGGCATCGCAAAGACGATGGAGCGCACCATGAACGGGACGATGATCGGCACTTACAACTATATGGCTCCAGAGGTTTTCAGCAGCCGTCCATACGGCAGCGCGGCGGATATATATTCTCTGGGGCTGGTGCTGTACTGGCTGCTCAACGAGCGGCGTCTGCCGTTTCTCCCGCTGCCGCCGGCAGCGCTCAGCGCCGAAGAGGATGAGCAGGCGCGTATCCGCAGGCTCCGCGGCGAGAGGATACCCGCGCCCAAAAACGGCAGTGCGGCTCTCAGGCGCATAGTCCTGAAGGCCTGTGAATTCAAGCCCGAAAATCGCTACCAGTCTGCCGCCGAAATGCACGAGGATCTGCTGCGCTGCCGAATTGTCGTCCCGCCCAAGCCGATTCCCCGGCCTATAAAAAACAGCCGGGCGATAATCGCCGCGGCAGGAATTACGGCGATCGTCGCCCTTGTAGTGCTCATAAAGGCGTGTACCGCCCTCGCTCCGAACCCGAAAGACAGCTCCGATCCCGTCCGCACAGCTTCTCCCGCCCCGATCCAGACGCCGCTTCAGGCCTCATCTCCGACGCCGGCCTTCACCGCTGCGCCCACAGCGGCTCCTACGACCGTGCCGACCACGCCCCCTACTCCTGTACCCACAGCTGTCCGCTCTTCAAAATATGACTTCCTGAGCATTCTGCCGGAGGAGCCGAGCTCCGAATACGGCAAGGCGCTGCGGAGCAGCCTGGAATCCGGACGGGACGAGCTGACAGATGCGCAAAAGACCAAGATAGTCGGCAACACCTATAACGATCGGAAAGCGCCCTCCGGCAAATACAGAGACGGATTTTCCGGCTGGACGCTCAAAGCCTATGAGAACAGCACCGGCCGCAAGATCAGCTTTTACTCGGCTGATAACGTGATCTACTTTGCCATTGTCTATGACTCCACCGACGTTCCGCTTGTCAAGCTCCACTATTGGGGAGATCAGATAGTCGGCTACAGGGATTACAGGTCTGACAAAGAGCTGCGCTATACCGACGGATATGATTATGACGCCATCTGCGACGAGTTCGACATCGTATTTGACATAGGCATGGGTACCAGCGACTGAGTCCCGGCGATCATAAAAGAATACAAAGACGACAAGAAAGAGGCGGTCAGGTGGCCGTCTCTTTCTTGTCGTCAAAAACTGTGTGCAGACGAGGACATGCTCTTGGGGCTCTTCTGCTGCTATTCCGCCGTGTCCTCAAGCAGCGGCGAGAGAAACCCGACCACAAAATCGTCTCTGCCCGCGTCCCACTGAAACGCGGTCAGGTATTCGATGCTCTTGCGCTGTGTATCGACCGCGGCGACGTCCATGCAGTACGGCTTTCCGTCGAGTATCTCATCATCGCAGTAGCTGGAAAAGCCGTAAAATCCATTGACCTCACCGTTCACGAGGTAATAGATTTTTCCGCCGGCCTCAATGCAGTCCGGCAGCGAGGAGTCCAGTCCCGGGGTCTCCTCAATACGGGCAATCTCCGTGGCGAAGCTGTCGGAATCGTATTGGAACACCGCATATATGTAGAAGCTGTGGTCGTCCAGAAAAACATACTTGAAGTCGTATATGTACTCGGTGCAGTATTGGTCGGCTAGCTCCTTTTCCGGCAGAAAGCTCTCCCAATTGTATTTGTCAAATATGCTCTTCGTCAAATTATTAAATTGGCCATAGTCTTCCTCCGACTCTGTCCTGAACGACCGGCCGCAGCCCGTGCCGATGAACAGGAAAGCAAAGCACAGCAGAAAAACCGTACATTTTTTTGCAAAAGCTTTCATAAACACCTCTTCACACCTTACGGATCGCCGCATTCATCAGCTTTTTATAATAGTCACTTGTCCGTATACCGCGCGCAGAACCACGCTTTCAGCAGAAACGAACCCGTCATGCCCATCACAAGTGACAGTACCAGCAGCCCCACGGTGATAACCGCAAAGACCGTCTGCTGGGATCGACCCTGCAGGAAGACTCTGGCAAGCCCCATGCCGGCGAATACGAACAGACCCGGCAGCCAGAAGTTTGGCTTCGATGGATCCGAGCTTGAGAATTTCCCGGCTCTGATCCATGAAACGGTGATAGCGGCAAATGCCGCGGCCCATATGAGCAGCAGCCCCAGCATCGCTATGAGCCGCAGAACGCTTGACCCGGCCTGCAATGCGGTGCATCGGTACGCGCCCAAATTCATAATTACCGCAATGTAAAGGCCGAATATCCCGTCGCACAGGTACCGCGATATGCGCAGGCTGCTGAACCGTACCATCAGCACGATAAACGCAGCTGTTATAAGCAGGCTCAGGAGCCCGACCGGCACAGCCCACGGCAGGTTCCGCTCCCTGATCAGGCACAGCCCGGCGCCTGACAGCAGGACGATAAAGATGCGTCTGACACACTGTGCCTTGCTGAACGGTACGTATTTGTAATCAAGGTATGCGGCGATATCCTCGGTGCTCAGTGCTTTTGATTCTGCGGAAGTCGTGTTTCGCTTTGAAGTCTTCATCGGCAGCCTCCTCCGTCACGCAAAACCGAAATGTGCAAGCGCCGTGTCGTAATAGTAGTTCACCAGCAGGTCGACGCAGGCGCCGTAGCTCCGCATGCCGAGCTTTTGGTCATAGCTTTGCAGAAAGCCCTCGTACACGGTGTTTGAAACGCTCTGCACCGGTGTCTCGAACTGTGCCCAGTATTCCTGGCTCGCCGCGAGATCGGTCAGTACGCCGTCGCTCAGTCCGCGGTAGACCTCCTGCCACGCTCCGGGATCGGCGCTGTAAAGGGCGTTGCCGAGGTGCGTGTAGGCAAGCAGACAAGCCGAGTAGCAGTAGTCGGCGTCACCGTATTCAAGGCAGGCCAGCACCGCGGTGAAGTTTGCCTCCTGCTCGCGCGCCACGCCGCGCTGGTGCGACAGCTCATGCGCGATAGTCGAGGCGAAGAGCGCGCCGGGAAAGTCCGTGTTGACGTTCGCCTCCGCCGTAAACGGGAAGAAAAAGCCCGTGAAGTCCAGATAGCTCATCACGCGCGAAAAGTGTACGCCCTTCGCGCGGATGTCCGGCCCCTCAAGGCAGGGGAACTCCTGCTCGACAGCTTTGAAGACCTCGTCCGAGCGCGCCAGAAGCGCCGCGAGGTCGGCGGCGTACTGCCCGTTTTCGTCGCGCTCCACCTCACGTCCGTACTGGTTGAGCAGGTCGGCAAAGTATACCGTCACTGTCTCAAGCTGCTCAGCGGATATTTCCCCGCTCTCAAGCCCGCTTGCGTCGAGGAAGCTGTCGCCGTAGTAGTACGTGCCCCACATCAGGCAGAACAGCGCGTAACCCGTGAGCCCCGCCGCGAGCAGCCGCAGCACCAGCGTGTAGAGCCTTTTCAGCCGTCCCGGACGCGCGATGAGCAGCACCAAGGTGACGAGTATGTACCCCGCTGTACACGCGGCGAATATGCCTATAAGCAGCTCCGCCAGCGAGAACTCAAACTTCGACGCAAAGGCCGCCATGAGCCGATGCAGCGGGCGTATGACTTTCTGCGACATAGCCTGCATCAGCGCATAGTTTCCCCGCAGCAGAAGGTGCAGCGCGATAACGGGCGCGCTTATCATGGCGATGATGTGCGCCGCCGGGCAGAGCCTGTATAACTCGGCAAGCCCGCGTCTTTTTCTTGTTTCGGTACTCATGACACCATAATACTACAAACCCCGCCCCCCCGGCAAGAAAGAATAGTTGGAAAAGCACCGCGCCGCTACCGGGGGCAGAGGAAGGCACGGTGCTTTTCCGCAGCCGCAGGCTTTGCGGGGCCAGGCGAATGCGGACCCGCAAAGGCTAAACGCGGCAAGGCGGTGAGCACCGCGCCGCTGCCGGGGGCAGCATTGTATTCACGCTTGAAAATGTATTGCAGGCCGCCGCAATATACTGTAAAATAACCTTGATATCAAACGGAGGTAAAGGTATGTACGACTGGAACGGCAACGGTCAGATCGACCCCATGGATCAGTTCATAGACTATATGGTTTTTCAGGAAGTCATGGGCAGAGGCAGCAATGATGAGGATGACAGTGAGGATGACGAGGACGCTGGTTTCGATGCGGATACTGGTTTTGACGAAGATGATTCACTATACAAATCTTACGGTGATGATAAATCCGGCAAGAATGATGTTGAAGAATTAAAGTTGTTTGATATTGATGACGAAGATAAGTAAATAAATGCTTAATGCCCTGATGGTTATAGAATGGATTTCTATAATATATCAGGGCATTTGTCACATAGGGTTGATTTTTTCGGACAATCGTAAGATACTTGATAACATGATAGAACATATGTTGTGATGAGGAATAAGCCATGCCGAAGAAGAAATCTTCCAATGAACCAATAGAATATATAGACAGCTGGGCTTTCGATGAAGCGAAGGAAAAGATAATCGGCAAGAGCCACAATGACAAGGGGATAGGCACTTTATCGGAAAAGACACTGCATGCAGTACTTAAAATGTATTATGAGCCCGATGAGGATAATCATGAGGTTGCAATAGACGGTTACTATGCGGATATATATAATGAGCATGGGATAATTGAGATTCAGACAAGACAGCTTAATAAGTTAAGGGATAAGCTGTCGGTATTCTTAAATGAATATCAGGTAAGAGTTGTGTACCCTATGCCTTATGAGAAGTATTTAAGCTGGATAGAGCCGGAGACTGGGGATATTACTTCAAGAAGAAAGTCTCCGAAGCGGTGTTCCATGTATGACGCGATGTTTGAGCTGTATAAGATTAAAGCATTTTTAAAAAATCCAAATCTTAAGGTTACATTGCTGCTGATTGATATAGAAGAATATAAGCTTCTTAATGGCTGGAGTTACGATAAGAAGCGCGGGAGTGTGCGCTATGACAGGATTCCGGTGGGTATAAGAAAGGTTATAGAGCTGGACTGCCCGCAGGATTATATGCAGTTTGTACCAGAAGGGCTTGAGAATGGCTTTACTTCAGCGGATTTTGCAAATGCAGCGCATATTGACAGGCAGACTGCTGCCAGCGTACTTGCAATGCTTAATTACATGGAACAGGTGAAAAGAGTCGGAAAGACAGGCAATGCCTATATATACGATATTGAAGAACATTATTGAATGGAGATAGTATGTACTCTGTAAATGGAAACTGCTTTCGAATATCTGTAAGAAATCTTGTGGAATTCATGTGCGCAGAAGGTGATATTGACAACAGGAATACAGGCAGCAATGATGTAAAAATCATGCAGGAGGGTGCAAGGATTCACAGAAAAATCCAGCACAGCATGGGAACTATGTATCATGCGGAAGTGCCTTTAAAGATTGAGATACCGCTTGTATCTGATTTGGGAATTGAGTATGTATTACAGGTTGAAGGCAGGGCTGACGGTATTATTGCAGATATTAATTATGATGAGGATGGCAATAAAGAGCCGGAGAGCGATGTAATAATTGATGAGATAAAGACTATGCAGACAGATGTTTCCCTGCTGAAAGAATCGGTCTATGTGCATAAGGCGCAGGCACTGGTGTATGGCTATATATATGCAAGCCAGAAGAAACTGCCAAAGATTGGGATTCAGATGACTTACGTTACACCAGAGCCTGAGACAATCAACAAGTTTCTGGAAGAGTACACATTTGAACGTATTGAAGAGTGGTTTAATAAGCTGATTACAGGCTTTAAGAGATGGACTGATTATACATTTGATGAAAGACTAAAAAGGACGGAATCAATCAGAGAACTTAAGTTTCCTTATGAATACAGGGAGGGACAGAAGAATCTGTGCGTGAGTGTATACAGGGCTATTGAAGATAATACCAATCTATATATTCAGGCACCTACAGGTGTCGGAAAGACGTTGTCTACTGTGTTCCCGGCTGTGCAGGCGTTAGGACAGCAGATGGCAGACAAGATATTTTACCTGACATCCAAGACGATAACGAGAACTGTTGCAGAGGATACTTATGCTATTCTGAGGGATAGCGGGCTTCATATGAGAACTGTTACTCTTACAGCGAAGGACAAAATATGTCCACTTGATGAGCGTAACTGTAACCCTGTTGCATGTCCGTATGCCAAGGGACATTTTGATAGGATTAATGATGCTGTGTATGACATAATAACGAGCCAGATGGTTATTGTAAGGGATAATGTCATGGAATATGCCAACAGGCATAAGGTCTGCCCGTTTGAGATGTCACTTGATGTTTCGTACTGGTGTGATGGAATTATATGTGATTATAATTATGTATTTGACCCGGATGCGTCGCTTAAGCGGTATTTTGGCAATGGTGCGAAGGGTGATTATGTGTTTCTTGTGGATGAAGCACATAACCTTGTGGACAGAGCAAGAGAAATGTACAGCGCAGTGTTGAAAAAAGAAGATTTTCTTGCGGCTAAGAAGCTTGTCAAGGAGATGGACAAGCGACTTGCAGGTGCACTTGACAGATGTAACAAGCAGTTGCTTGAATATAAAAGACAGTGTGATACATTCCAGGTTGTGAGCGGTCTTGGCACATTTCCAGCCAGTCTTGAGCGTGTGATGGGACTTATGCAGAAGTTCATGGAGAGGCATAAGGGTGAGCCTGTGACTAATGAGCTGCTCGAGTTTTTCTTTGCAGTGAGACATTTTCTTAATATGTATGACTGTGCTGATGAAAAATATGTCTACTATAATGAGCATGATAACGATGGAAACTTTCTTGTTCATCTGTACTGTGTTGACCCGTCAGGCAACATAAGTGAGAGACTTTCACAGGGCAGAAGTACGGTATTCTTCTCAGCAACGCTGCTTCCGGTCAATTATTTTAAGGAAATGCTTTCTGGTGATGTGGCGGATAGAGCAGTGTATGCACATTCATCTTTTGAACCTGATAATAAGAGAATTGTCGTGGCTACTGATGTGACAAGCCGTTATACAAGAAGAAATGCAAGGGAATATGCCAAGGTACACGATTATATTATGCATATGATTTCTGGCAGAAGCGGCAGATATATGGTGTTCTTTCCGTCATATTCTTACATGGAGAGTGTTCTTGAGTGCTTCAGGTGGAAAAGTGGTGTTAATGTGACCGAATGTGGTGGAGAAGATACATTTTTACCAGAAAGCTGTGTGAATGTGCTTGTGCAGGGAAGGTTTATGAAGGAGGCTGACAAGGAAAATTTCTTATCAGCATTTTATGAGGAACTTCCAGAAGGGGCTTCGCTTGCAGGCTTCTGTGTGCTTGGAGGAATATTTTCCGAAGGAATTGACTTAAAGGATGAGAGCCTTATAGGTGCTGTTATTGTCGGAACTGGGATTCCGATGGTGTGCAGGGAGCGTAACATTTTAAGGGATTATTTTGATGAGTTTGGCAAAAATGGGTATTCTTATGCCTATGTTATTCCGGGAATGAATAAGGTGCTTCAGGCAGCAGGAAGGGTTATAAGGACGGATACGGATAAGGGTGTGATTGCGCTTCTGGATGACAGATTCATGACTGGTGAATATGAGAGCATGTATCCTAGGGAGTGGAACAGGATATATCCGGTGACACTTGGCAATGCAGACAGATGTATACGCGATTTCTGGAACGAACAAGACTTGTAGACACATTTCAGGTGTGATAAAATTCAGATAGATATTAATAAGGTCCGGATATTGATAATCCGGGGAATAATGGGAGAATGATATGATAGAAGAAGTTGTTTCTGTTGAGCTTCCGGTTCATGAAAGACTGGTAGTCAGGAAGAACAGACTTATGAATAAAGATGAGAATCACAGCGCACCAAGAATATCAATTGTTACAGGTACTCATGGCGATGAGCTTGATGGTCAGCTTATATGTTATGAGATTATAAGAAGAATTGAGAGAGAAAAGGATAAGCTTAAAGGAATTGTTGACATTTATCCTGATATTAACCCTCTTGGTATTGATACAGGTTCAAGAGGAATTCCTATGTTTGATCTTGATATGAACAGGGTTTTCCCTGGTGATAATAATGGCGCTATGGCTGAATATGTGGCAGCAGGCATTATTGAAGATATTATTGGAAGTGATCTGTGTATTGATATCCATTCAAGTAATATATTTGTAAATGAGATGCCACAGGTAAGAATTAATGATGATACGCAGGAAAAGCTGCTTCCATATGCGAAGATGATGAATGCACAGTTTGTATGGATATATTCATCTATTACTGTACTTGATGCAACTCTTGCATACAGTCTTAATCATCTTGGTGTGCCTACTCTTGTTACAGAGATGGGAGTTGGGAACAGAATTACACCTAAGTACTGCAGGGATATTGTTGATGGTATATTTAACCTTATGTCTCATATGGGGATATGGGATGATGAGCCGAAAGAAGTGAATGAACCTATTATCTCTACAGAGGGTGAGGTTACATTTCTTACTGCTAAGGAAAGCGGAATATTCGTATCAGCAGTTGATTCTATGGGAAGGATTGGAATTGGAACGCATATAGGAGATATTATCGAACCTATTGAGGGAAGAATAATCCAGAGAATTGAATCGCCTACAGATGGAATTATATTTACATTAAGAGAGAATCCGGTAGTACATAAGGGGGCTCTTATAGCAAGAGTTTATGGTGGCAGATAATGAAGAAAGAGATTATTTATTCGTTAAAGGGTATATATAGAGAAGATTATCAGATAGAAGGCTACAGATTCGGCGTTGGTGAGAAGTCGGCATGTATTGTTGGTGCATTAAGAGGTAATGAGATACAGCAGCTGTATATATGTTCGCAGCTTGTTAAGGCACTTAAAGAGCTTGAGGCTCATGGTTCAATATCGCACAATCATGAGATTCTTGTTATACCATCTGTTAACAGATTTTCCATGAATGTTGGAAAGAGATTCTGGCCTACAGATAATTCTGATATTAACAGAGCTTTTCCTGGGGATGTTAATGGAGATACAACAAAGCAGATAGCAGGAACACTTTTTGACAGAATTAAGGGTTACAGTTATGGCATACATTTTGCGAGCTTTTATATGCCGGGTGATTTTATTCCTCATGTAAAGATGATGGATACAGGATTTCAGAGTGCGAGTCTTGCCAATCTGTTCGGACTTCAGTACGTTGTTATTAGAAAGCCTAAGCCAATGGATACAGTGACACTTAATTATAACTGGCAGATGAATGGTACTAATGCGTTTTCAATATATACTAACAGCACAGATATGATTGATGAGAAATCTGCAAGACAAGCAGTGTCATCTGTTCTCAGGTTTTTAACCAGAATGGGTATTCTTAAGTACAACAATCACAGTGGATATATTGCAAGTGTTATCAACGAATTTGACCTTATGGCAGTCAAGACTTATGATGCAGGATTTTACAAGAGACTTAAAGAGCCGGGTGACCCTGTATATCATGGTGAGCTTATAGCACAGATTCTTGATCCATGCGAGGGTACTGTTAAGAGTGAGATAATATCACAGACAGATGGTATTGTTTTCTTCGCACATACAGGTCCTACCGTAATGGGTAATCAGGTTGTTTACAAGATAATAAGAAGAATGCATGAATAGTTGTTTGAAAATATGTTTTATTGTGATACAATGGTTAAATATTAATAATTAATATAACTAATCTCAGGAGGAAGATATGAGCGGCGTAAAGAGAGTTTTTGTCGAGAAAAAGAAACCATTTGCAGTTAATGCGAAAGAATTACTTGAGGAGATAGGGGGATATCTTGGAATAAAGACTATTACAGATGTAAGAGTTCTTATCCGTTATGATATTGAGAATCTTTCAGAAGAAACATATAAGAAAGCACTTACTACTGTTTTTTCTGAGCCACCGGTAGATGATGTTTATGAGGGAACATTTCCAGCGGGAAAGGACGATTTCGTGTTCTCTGTAGAGTATCTTCCAGGACAGTTCGACCAGAGAGCTGATTCTGCAGAACAGTGTGTTAAGTTCTTTAATGAGAATGAGACACCTGTTATCAAGACTGCTGTAACTTATGTATTGACAGGAACTGTTACTGATGAGGAGAAGAACAGGATTAAGGAACACTGCATTAACCCTGTTGATTCAAGACAGGCAGCAGAGGATATTCCAGAAACTTTAGTTACTGAGTTCAAGACTCCTGCTGATGTTATTTATTTTGACGGATTCAAGGATATGCCAGAGGATAAGTTAAAGGAATTATATGATTCTTTAGGACTTGCTATGACTTTTAAGGATTTTGCATTTATCCAGCAGTATTTTGCGGGAGAGGAAAAGAGAAATCCTTCTATGACTGAAATCAGAGTACTTGATACATACTGGTCAGATCATTGCCGTCACACAACATTTGCAACAGAGCTTACAGATGTTAAGTTTAAGGACGGATTCTATAAAGCCCCTATGGAAGCTACATATAACAAGTATCTTTCAGACAGAGCAGAAATATATAAGGACCGTAAGGACAAGTTCGTATGCCTTATGGATCTCGCACTTATGGGTGCTAAGAAGTTAAAGGCTGAGGGCAAGTTAGCTGATCAGGAAGAATCTGATGAGATTAATGCCTGCTCAATTGTTGTTCCAGTTGAGATTGATGGAAAGACAGAGGAATGGCTTGTTAACTTTAAGAACGAGACACATAACCATCCAACAGAGATTGAGCCATTTGGTGGCGCAGCAACTTGTCTTGGTGGTGCTATAAGAGATCCATTGTCAGGACGTACATATGTATATCAGGCAATGAGAATTACAGGTGCAGCAGATCCTACTGTTCCGGTATCAGAGACAATTCATGGAAAGCTCCCACAGAGAAAGCTTGTCACAGGTGCTGCTCACGGATACAGCTCTTATGGTAACCAGATTGGACTTGCTACAGGATATGTTAAGGAAATATATCATCCTGATTATGTTGCCAAGAGAATGGAGATTGGTGCAGTTATAGCTGCTGCTCCAAGAAGTGCAGTTAAGAGAGAGAATTCTGACCCGGGAGATATCATTATTCTTCTTGGTGGAAGAACAGGACGAGATGGATGTGGCGGAGCTACAGGTTCATCTAAGGTTCATACAGAGAAGTCTATTGAGGATTGTGGTGCTGAGGTTCAGAAGGGTAATGCGCCTACAGAGCGTAAGATGCAGAGACTCTTTAGAAGACCAGAGGTTACTAAGCTTATTAAGAAATGTAATGACTTTGGTGCAGGTGGTGTATCCGTTGCAATTGGTGAGCTTGCAGCAGGTCTTAAGGTAGATCTTGATAAAGTACCTAAGAAGTATGAAGGACTTGACGGAACAGAGCTTGCTATATCAGAGTCTCAGGAGAGAATGGCTGTTGTTGTTGATCCTAAGGATGTCAAGGAATTCCTTCAGTATGCTGCTGAGGAGAACTTAGAGGCAGTTGAGGTAGCTGTTGTAACAGAAGAACCAAGACTTGTTCTTAACTGGAGAGGCAAGGATATCGTTAATATTTCAAGAGCATTCCTTGATACTAATGGTGCTCATCAGGAGACTAAGGTTGTAGTTGATATTCCTTCACAGGAAGACGATTACCTTAAGCCGGTTAAGGTTACAGATGTACGCGGTAAGTGGTTAAAGACTTTAGCAGACCTTAACGAATGCTCACAGAAGGGACTTGTTGAGAGATTTGATGGTTCTATCGGAGCCGGTTCAGTATATATGCCATATGGTGGTAAGTATCAGCTTACAGAGACACAGAGCATGGTTGCAAAGCTTCCAGTGCTTAAGGGTTCATGCGATACAGTAACTATGATGTCTTATGGATTTGATCCATATCTTTCATCATGGAGCCCATATCATGGAGCAATATATGCTGTTACAGATTCTGTAGCTAAGATTGTTGCTGCCGGTGGTGATTTCAGTAAGATCAGATTCACATATCAGGAATACTTCAGAAGAATGACAGAAGATCCAGAAAGATGGAGCCAGCCATTTGCTGCACTTCTTGGTGCATATGAAGCACAGATGGGATTCGGACTTCCATCAATCGGTGGTAAGGACAGTATGTCAGGAACATTTGAACATATTGATGTTCCACCAACACTCTGCTCATTTGCTATTGATGTAGCTAAGGAAGGAGATATTATTACTCCTGAACTTAAGAATGATGGTGATGTATTAGTCAGATTTGATATTAAGAAGAATCAGTATGATCTTCCAGATTTCGAACAGGTTAAGGCACTCTACAGTGCAATACATGAGCTTATCCAGAAGAAGGCAATCGTATCTGCATATGTTCTTGATGCTAACGGACTTGTGCCAGCACTCAGCAAGATGGCATTTGGTAATAAGTTAGGTTTTGAGATCAGCGCAGACGTTAAGGAAGATGACCTCTTTGCACCAGCTTATGGCTGTATCGTTGCAGAAGTTCCATCGGACAAGCTTAGTGAGATTACTACAGCTTATACTAAGGTTGGTACTGTTAAGGATAATGGTAAGTTCACATACAAGGAAGTTTCAATTAATGTAGAAGAAGCATTAAGCGTATGGGCTGATACCCTTGAGGGTGTATTCCCAACTAAGGCTTCTAAGGAAACTACACCGGTTGAAAGCAAGTTATATGAAGCACCAAGCGTACATGTATGCAAGAATAAGGTTGCCAAGCCAACAGTATTTATCCCGGTATTCCCAGGAACTAACTGTGAGTACGATAGTGCCAAGGCATTTGAAAGAGCCGGTGCTGATACAATCGTTAAGGTATTCAAGAACCTTGATGCTGAGAGTATCAGAGAGTCTGTAGATGAATTTGAGAAGGCTATTAACCAGGCACAGATTATTATGTTCCCTGGTGGATTCTCAGCAGGTGATGAGCCTGATGGTTCAGCTAAGTTCTTTGCCACTGCATTCAGAAATGCAAAGATGAAAGAAGCAGTTGAGAAACTTCTCAATGAGCGTGACGGTCTTGCACTTGGTATCTGTAACGGTTTCCAGGCACTTATCAAGCTTGGACTTGTTCCAAACGGAGCAATTACAGGTCAGAATGAGCAGTCACCTACACTTACATTTAATACAATCAACCGTCATATATCGAAGATGGTATATACAAAGGTTGTAAGTAATTTAAGTCCATGGCTTGCAGGTGCTGAGCTTGGCGGTGTTTATTGCAATCCTGCTTCACACGGTGAAGGAAGATTTGTTGCACCTAAGGAATGGCTTGACAAATTATTTGCAAACGGACAGGTTGCAACACAGTATTGTGACATCAACGGCAATATTTCAATGGATGAGGAGTGGAATGTCAATGGTTCATATATGGCTATTGAAGGTATCACAAGTCCTGACGGAAGATGTTTAGGTAAGATGGCACATTCAGAAAGACGCGGTGATGGCGTTGCAATTAACATTTATGGCGAGCAGGATTTAAGAATATTTGAATCAGGCGTAGCATATTTTAAGTAAGATTATTATCCCTGAAAATCTGGTATAATATGCCTGGTTTTCAGGGATTTTGCT
>ERZ779889.2349-NODE-2349-length-15817-cov-5.342913_pt1 | contig 15817 bp, 9 predicted proteins | sample MGYA00511030_ERZ779889 | MGnify/ENA primary metagenome ERZ779889 (study PRJEB29588, sample SAMEA2160616) | human gut metagenome | biome: human gut; feature: human-associated habitat; material: faeces | place: Denmark | collected 2008/2010 ...
CCGCCGCCGATAGCGCCGACCTTGCCGACCATGGTTGCTACGCCTATCAAAAGATTTTTTGCCTGACGCAGCGGCGCTTCCGCAAGTTTTCCCTCCCGCAGGTGCGTTGTTTTCGCAGTGGAGGTCAAAAACGCATTCAGTTTGTCTGTCTCGCCGTCCCTTACAAATGAGAGGAGCATATTTTCAAACTGATATGTTCCGTGCAGAACCTGCTCGTCCTGTGATTTGTACAAGTCCTCGGTATATGTAACCGCAAGCTTGTTTCCTACATCTGACGACTCCTCGCGAAACTGCTCCGCAATGTCAAACATCTCACCGTTGATAATAAAATTCAGAAGCGCGGTAAGGTTCACAAACTGATTATATGAGCAATTCGGAATGGAATACAGAAATTCCGCCAACGCATCCATATCTTTTTTATCCGTTAAATTTCTTCGCGCAACAGTCATAACCGTATCTTCCGTGATAGGCGTCGGAAAAACCGGACCGAGAAGTACTCTCATCGGGCTGTTTTTTATTCTTATCTGCCCATATGTCCCCTGTTCAGGCAAAGTCAGGATATACATAGTCTGCTCGGCGGAAAACGACTGAGCCTCAAACAAAGAAAACAAATCGAGACTGCTGCCCGCCGACGAAAAAATATGTACTATAGTCCTTTCTTCATACACCGCCAGCGGTATATAATGTGAAGCGTAAAATAAACTGCATATATTATTTATTCTGTCATCCACAAATAGCACCCCCACGAACCTTATTTTATAATATTATACCCGATAGTGAAATACTGTTCAACTGTTTTTGATTAAAATCAATGTATAATGATTATTTTTTGCAGACTTTGTTGACTGATTTTGGGCATTGTGTGTTTGCCGCGTCTAAAATCACAGCAAAAGAGCAAAATCAAAAACAGGAGGATCATATATGAAAAAATTTATCTGCGCGCTTCTTTCACTGGCGATGCTTGCTTTATTTGCAGGCTGCCGCGACCAGAAGAACATCGAAACCGATACCACTGATGCATCCTCGGGAAGCGTTGAAGCTCAAGTTGAGGACTCATCTGCGGCTCCGCAGGACTCCACTGCACCGCAAACAGATTCCGAATCCGCATCCATTGAAGAGACAAAAGCAGATGCGCCTTCGAACGGAACAACAGCCGTCCCGGCAAAACAGCCGTCTGTTTCTGCCGGCAAATTTGCCTTCGTAAAGGATAAAAAAGGGGACATTCTGCGATCCGATTCCGAAAGCAAGATATGGGCAGGAGTTGTCGGCGATGCGTACATACTGCTCAAGAACATCTCCGCCCCAAACGAATGGGGTGAAAAAGGCAAAGTCTACGAGCTCCACTGCGCTCAGTTCGCAGGAAAATATTCCATGTGGAGCGACGGTTTCTGGGAAATCAATGACGATGGAACAGAGCTGACCCTCACACCCAAAAACCAGAGCGAAAACGGCAACATAGGCGTTGCTGCCGGAAAAAGCAAGACATTCAAAGGTCAAAACGGCGTTTTCTCCGTTCCGGTAACATTTGAACAGGGCGGAAAAACAACTATAAAAATAGATTTCAACAAAGTATCGAAATAACACTTTGGCGGCACATATTGATAAAAAAGGTGAACTTATGAAAGAAATATCCCTGCTTGAGAAAAGCATAATAAATTCAAAATTTTTTGATTCAAAAATAAAAACCTGCTCGGTGTCATGGAAAGAAAAATATCTCGGACACCTTATCGGTCCTCTTGGACTAATTCTCGTTGTCAACACTGTCGCTGCGCTCGTTGAGAAGTTTTTCACTCAGCAGGTCGGCGCAATGTACGGCGAAGGCAACGCCGCGATGATATCCGCAATGGGCAAAAAATATGAGATGGTAATGACTGTTGCAAAGATTCTTGCCGTCGCTACAGGTCTCTTGGTGTCGTGGCTCATTTCGCACACAAAGTCAAAGCAGGGTAGACTCCGTCCGTGGTATCTGATCTTCGGATTCTGTTCCATTGCAATAGCGGCGACCATCTTCCTGTTTTCGGGAAATACTCTGGGTGATAACTACTGGTACTATTTCTTCACCCTGCTCATATGCTATCATACAATCGGAACCTCCTACTTTTACCTGTTCCGCGACAACATAGTATCTCTTTCAACTCACAACGCCAAAGAGAAAGCTCAGCTGACTTTTATACGCAAAATGTCGTGGACTCTCATTTCCGGCATACTCATCGGAATGCTTGTCTCTTCGGTCATTATCCCGTTATGGCTCCAGTATGATATCAAAGGATATGCTATACTTATGATAATCCTTTCGATAGTCGCCGTTCCGCTTGTGCTCATGGAGTACTATTTCACCAGAGAGCGCATTATCGAAGATATCGCACTCGAACAGGGAATTGACAGAGAAAACAATATTCCTCTTAAAGAACAGATGAAAGCACTGTTCACCAACAAATACTGGGTCATTCTGACTTTTCTTGGGCTTCTGGGAGGAATTGTTGACAACTACAAGGGCGGAAACGTTCAATATTTCTATATTCAATATATGCTCGGCGGCATCAACAACGATTTCATGCAGATGATCTATCAGATCGTAACAGGAGTTCCGCTCGGTATCGGTGCATTCCTGATATACCCGATATCCAAAAAAGTCGGAATAAAGAATCTGACCGTCGGCGGATATTCGCTCGTGCTTATCGGCAGCATCATCGGCTGGATATTCCCGGATAAAATGATTCCTGCTCTGATAGCGGGACTTTTAAGAAACCTCGGCTGGCTTCCCAACGCATATATATTTGCAACGCTTACCTGCTTTGCATTTGACAGCATCGAATACAAGTCGCATATCCGCCTTGAGGGACTTCTCGGCACAGGTATTGTCACTGCTGTTATGACTCTTATATATGCACCGTTTGCCGGCGGATACGAATCGGCTATTCTCCGCCTCGGCTTCGTTGATATTGCCGGAATTATGCCAAACGAAAAAGTCAGAGCATTCATGACCCTCTCATTCTATCTGTTCGATATTATTCTTTCTACAGCGTTCATAATTCTGCTTCCATTCGTGGATGTAGAAAAGAAGATGCCCGAAATTTCCGCCGAACTGCTCCGCAGAAAGAGAGAAGCTGTCCTTGCCAAAGGTGAAGAGTGGATCGAACCGGAAGAGCTGGACAGACTGGAGGCAGAACGCGACGAGCGCGAATACGAAGAAAACAGAATAAAGGACCTCAAAGCCCTCTGTGAAAAGAAGGGACTTGACTTTGAGGCAGAAAACGCCAAATATCTCGCCGCAAAGGCAAAGAAAGAACAGAAAAAGGCGGCGAAGCTCGCCAAAAAACACGGTGAATCCAAATGATATTCGATTTTAACGACGGCTGGACGCTGACAAAAGAAAACGGTGAAAGCTTCTCCGTTTGTCTTCCGCACGATGCGATGCTCGGCGAAAAGAGATATGCTTCATGCAGAAACTCGGTTCAGAGCGGATACTTTCCGGGCGGAAAGTACAGATACACAAAAACATTTCAAATCAACGAAAGTGACATCGGCAAAAATATACGACTGCACTTCGGCGGTGTATACCGCAATGCAGTTGTGAGCGTAAACGGCGAAGCCGTTAAAGAAAACAAATACGGTTATTCGCCGTTTACCGCCGACCTCACCGAAAAAGTCACGAGCGGCAAAAACACCGTTGAGGTCCTTGCCGACAACAGCCTTGTTCCGAACTGCCGCTGGTATTCGGGCAGCGGAATATACCGCCCCGTATATCTTGAAATTTCAAGAAAAGATGCCCCGACTTTTCTGAAGATAAAAACCGTAGGCATCTCGCCCGCCGTTATCGAAATCGATACCGACGACGGCGCGGAAATACAGATTTTCGATGCCGATGGCAGCCTTGCCGCAAGCGGTCAAAAAGGTCGGTTTGAGATTAGCGGGGCGCACTTGTGGTCCGCGGAAACGCCGTATCTATATACCTGTAAGGTCTCGAGAGACGGCGAAGAATTGACAGAAAAATTCGGCATACGCACTCTCGAATGGAGCGGAAAAACCGGGTTGCTTGTCAACGGCCGTGAGACTTTGCTTCGCGGCGGATGCATCCACCATGACAACGGTGTTCTCGGTGCCTGTTCTTTTGCCGATGCCGAGGAACGCCGCGTAAGAATACTGAAAAACCAGGGTTTCAATGCTCTGCGCATGGCGCATAACCCCGCTTCCCGCTCACTGCTCGATGCCTGCGACAGAATAGGCATGTATGTCATGGACGAGGCATTTGACGGATGGTATATACCGAAGGAATACCATGACTATTCGCGTGGTTTTCTCTCCGATTACAAATCCGTTCTCACTGCAATGGTCGAAAACGACTACAATCATCCGAGCGTTATAATGTATTCTCTCGGCAATGAGGTCACAGAAACAGCTGCGAAACGCGGGATCGAGCTATGCGCCGAAATGCGCGATACAGTTCACTCGCTCGACGGCACCCGTCCGGTCACTTGCGGAATAAACGTCCTGCTCGACGTCTATGCGCGTCTTGGCATCGGCATTTACAGCGACAAAAAGGAATATAAAAGAGAACCTCTGCCGGAAGGCAAAGGCTACAAAGAAAAGAAATCCGGTTCGGCATTTTTTAATTATTGGGCGGAAAAGCTCGGCAAGTTATTTTTTGTGCTGAGCGATACCCGACTGGCAGAAAAAGCAGTGCGTGACATATCCCCCGCCCTTGACATTGTCGGACTAAATTACGCATCCTCGCGCTATGACAAGGATGCCGAAAAATATCCCGACCGGCTGATGATAGGCACAGAGACTATGTCCGCCGATTTGCCGTATAACTGGAACCGCGTTCTCAGGCACAAGCAGCTGATAGGCGACTTCGTATGGTCGGCATGGGACTACATAGGCGAGACCTGCATGGGATGGACATACCAGTCCTACAAGGGGCTTCCGCTCCTCTCCGGGCAGGGAATGATTGACATTACCGGTCTGCCTTTGGCGCAAATGGCATTTCTCCGAACCGTATGGGGAACGGAAACCGAGCCGTTTCTCGCAGTCAGGCCGCTCAACCATAGCGGAGAAACGCCGAGCAAGGGCGCATGGCAGTTCACAAATGCGCTCGACAGCTGGACATGGCACGGCTTTGAAGGAAAGCCGACCGTCGCAGAGGTTTATACAACAGCCGACAGCGTCAGACTGGAGCTCAACGGTAAGGTTATAGGAACAAAAAAAGTCCGCAAAAACAAAGCTCTGTTCTCCGTGAAATACGCTCCCGGCACGCTCACTGCGATAGCCTTGGACAGAAGCGAGAACGAGACGGGGCGCACTCGACTCATCAGCGGCGAAAAAGCTCCGATTCTGACAGTCAGACCCGACCGCTCGGTTCTGCCGCCCGATGGGCAGGCTCTGTGCTTTGCGGAAATTGAGTTCACCGACAAAAACGGAGTGCTTCTTCCGTATATGGAACAGCGCGTTGACATAAAAATTGACGGCAATGCAGTCACTCTGCAGGGATTCGGCAGCGCGCTGACAAAAACCGACGAAGTTTTTATCCACCCTTATCATAATACATACCGCGGAAGAGCGCTTGCTGTGTTCCGCGCAGGGAAAGCCGACGGCAAATCAACCGTCACGGTATCTTCCGAAAATACAGAGCCTGTCTCGTTCTCCATAGAAGTGACGGGCGGAAAAGAGGAATAACAACATGGCGCAATTATACTGCAATCCGCTCGAAATAGCATATAAATATCAACATCCGCTGTTCGGGAAATATGCCTACAAGGAAGCGGCCGATCCGACTGTAATTCTCTTCAATAACAAATATTTTCTTTTTACCTCAAAGTGCGGAGGCTTCTATTATTCGGACGACCTGTTCCACTGGGACTTTCACGAGAACAGAAAGCTTGAAATACACGGCTATGCTCCCGATGTGAGTGAGCACGACGGATGGCTGTATTTTTGCGCCTCTTCTTATTCAAAAAAGAGCAGGATACTGCGCACACGCGACCCCTTTAAGGGCTTTGAGCTTGTCTCGGCGCCGTTTGCATTCTGGGATCCTCACCTTCATTTTGAAGACAACAAAGCGTATCTCTATTGGGGCTGTTCTTCAAAAGAGCCTATCTACGCGATTGAGATGGATATAAAGACGATGACTCCCATCGGCAAAAAAGTACCGATAGTGTCCGGCGACAAAGAGAACCACGGCATAGACAACAAGGATATCTATGCCGACAAAAAAATCAGTCTGTGGCAAAAATATATCAATCTGTTTGTCGGAGACGGCGCGTTTATCGAGGGCGCATTTCTCAACAAAATAAACGGCAGATACTATTTTCAGTATGCAACTCCCGGCACGGAGTTTCCGTCCTACGGCGATGCGGTTCTGATTTCAGATAACCCGCTCAGTAAATTCGAATGGCAGAAGCACAATCCGTATTCCATTGTTCCGTCCGGATTCACCTGCGGAGCCGGTCACGGCAGCACATTCAGCGACAAATCCGGAAATCTTTGGCACGCCTCCACGGTCTGCGTGGGTGTCAACCATAATTTTGAACGCCGTCTCGGTCTTTGGCCTGCGGGAGTTGACAAAGACGGATTACTGTTCTGCAACCAGTATTTTGCGGACTATCCAAAGAACATCCCTGACGGAAAATTTGACCCGCTGACCGTTGAGCCGGAATGGATGCTTTTGTCTTATCACAAGACGGCGTGCGCCTCCTCAAGCCGCAGCGGATTCGACCCGCAGAACGCCTTTGACGAAAGCATAAAAAGCGCTTGGTCGGCAACCAGCGAAAACAGCGGAGAATGGCTGAGCGTCGATCTCGGGAAAGAATATAAGGTTGAAGCGGTACAGGTAAATTTTGCCGACTGCTTCACAAAAAAGAAGCGCGCCCCGATGAGAGAATACGGCGGAACGTTCACCCAGGAGAGATATATCGAAGAAGAACTTGTCCGCTATGAATACAGAATAGAATACAGTTCAAACGGCACCGATTGGGCTCCTTACGAAGAAACGCAGAACACGGTTTTTCCGCACAAGCTCATCCCTCGCCGCGCAAGGGCGCGTTATATCCGCATAGTCTTTGCAAGTGCTCCATACGGGCAGAATTTTTCGATATCCGGGCTCAGAGTATTCGGTCTCGGCGGCGGAGAAAAGCCCTCGGCGGTTTCCGGCGAAAATGCCGAGAGAACAAGCGCCACCGAAGCAAGGCTCTCATGGAACAGTCAAAACGATGCTATGGGATATTGCATCCGTCTCGGAATCGCCCCCGATAAGCTTTATAACAGCATTCTTTTGTATGGTCAAAATGACTATACGGTAACATTTTTAAATAAAGAAACAGAAAAGTATTATTTTGCAGTTGATTCATTCAACGAAAGCGGAATAACCAAAGGTTCGATAAACGAGTTTTGAGGAAACACTATGTTTGAAATTGATGAAATAAAAATAGAACACTCAAAAAAGGATGTAGTCACCGACAACACTCAACCGATACTGTCTTTTTCTCTCCACTCCGACCAGGACGGCTGTGAATTAAGCAGAGCAGTTGTTTGTGTCGGCGATATCAAAAAAGAAGTTACCGGGCAAACCGGCATTGTCCTTGATGGGCTTGAGTTCGAGCCGTTCACAGAATATACGGTGAAATTAACGGCTTTCGACAACATGGGGCGCAGCGCTTCAAAAGAAGCAGACTTTTCAACAGGCAGACTTTCCGTGCCGTGGACAGCGAATTGGATAACAGATAAAGTCTATTCTTTTGCAAAGAATACCTCACCTGCCCCGTTTACCTTCCGCAAAAGCTTCTCCGTCAAGAAGCCGCTTAAGCGGGCTTTTGTGACCGCGACGGCGCTCGGCATCTATGAGCTGAACATAAACGGGAAAAAAGTCGGAAACGAATACTTTGCGCCCGGATTCACGAGCTACAAGCACTCCCTGCAATATAATTTATACGATATCGGTGATCTGCTTGCCGCCGAAAACACAATCATTGCCGTTGTCGGCGGCGGATGGGCTGCCGGACGGTTCACATATTCGAGCAAAAGCCGCATCACCTGCGACCGTCAGGCTTTCCTCATGGAGCTGTTTCTCGAATATCGAGACGGCTCAACAGAGAAGATAGTCACCGACGGCACATGGCAGGTCACAACGCAAGGGAACTACCGTTTCGGTGATTTTTATGACGGCGAAACTTATGACGCAACAGTTGACCTCAACAAAATCAAGTGGTCAGATGCGGATATATACACGCCAAAGTTCAAGCCGCATCTTTCGGCGCAATACGGCTGCAAAGTCACCGCGCACGAAATACTGCAGCCGATAGATTCATTTCCTGCCAAGAACGGAAAAGAAACTGTTTACGATTTCGGACAGAATTTTGCGGGAGCAGTGCATCTGAAAATGAAAGGCAAAGCCGGGCAAATAGTAACGGTGCGCCACGCGGAGCTGCTCATTGACGGCGACCTTTGCGTCAAATCTCTCCGTACCGCAAAAGCCACCGCAACATATGTCTGCGCCGATGGAGAGCAGGAATATTCGCCGAGGCTCACCTACATGGGCTTTCGGTATATCGGCATATCCGGGATAAACCCCGAAAATATAACGGTTGAAGCCTTCGTTATCCACTCCAACTTTGAAGAAATCGGAAAATTCGAATGTTCAGACCCGCTCATCAATAAGCTCCAGAGCAATATTCGCTGGAGCGGAAAGTCAAACTTTGTCGATATTCCGACGGACTGCCCGCAGAGAGACGAACGGCAGGGCTGGACGGGCGACATTTCGGTCTTCGCCGACACAGCCTGCTACAATTTTGATATTTCGCGTTTTCTTGACAAATGGCTTGCCGATGTCAAATCGGAACAGGGCGTAGGCGGCGGAATACCTATGGTCGTTCCGAAACAGGGCAACAGCGCGCCGACAGTCGCCACCGCCTGCTGGGGCGACTGCTGCACGATAGTCCCCTACTGCGAATATCTCGCGCGCGGGGATATTGAAATGCTCAGAGAGCAATACCCGGTTATGAAAAAGTTCCTCGGAGCCGTCAAATTCTGGGCAAGTCTTTCGGGTCCCGGAAAATATCGAAAGCATATCTGGAAATGGCTGTTCCAGTTCGGCGACTGGTGCGCTCCCGGAGAGGGAATAAAGGACTGGATGGGCAAGGGCAAGTGGGTCGCCACGGCTTACTACGCAAACTCCTGCGCCATCGTATCGGAAATCGCTTCGCTGCTTGGCAACAAAAACGATGCAGAATATTACCGAAAGCTAAAAGACGAAATATCTTTAGCATACAGAAAAACTTTTACTGACGGAAACGGAAAGCTGAAAAGAGAATTTCAGACCGGATATGTTCTGCCGCTGCATTTCGGAATGGTGAGCGGAGAAGAGAAGAAAAACATGGCAGCGAATCTCAACCGCCTTGTCATTGAAAATGATTATCACCTGAGCACCGGATTTACCGGCACGCCGTATCTGCTGTTTGCTCTCGCAGACAACGGATACATTGACACCGCCTACCGCCTGCTGCTTCAGGACACATGTCCTTCATGGCTCTATTGCGTCAAGGCTGGCGCAACGACAACCTGGGAGCAGTGGGACGCGCTCAAACCAAACGGCAGCGTGAACATGGACAACCTCAACGGCAGCGATGTTGAGGGCGAAAACAGCATGGTCTCGTTCAACCATTACGCCTATGGCGCAGTCGGCGCATTTCTCTACCGCAGGGTACTCGGGCTTGAAGCAACTTCCGGCGGATATAAGAGCTTTACCGTAAAGCCGATTGTCGGCGGCGGGCTCACCCATGCAAAGGGTGAAACAAAAACGCCATACGGAATGATAAATATAGAATGGACAATAAAAGACGGCAATTTTGAGATAGAAATAGAAGTTCCCGTATCAACAAAATGTAGCCTTACCCTGCCGGATTCAAGCGCATATTCGTTCTCAAGCGGGCGGCACGCAGCAAGCTGCCGGATATAAAGAAAGGCTGAGTTTTAATATGCACAATGCAGTTACAAATCCATATCTGCCCTCATGGGAATATGTTCCCGACAGAGAGCCTCATGTATTTTGTGACATGCTATACATATGAAGCGGGGATTGCCTGCGTGCTGTACGGAAAACAGGGCGCGTGCAAAACAACAAAGACCAACAAGCGCTCTTATCCGTACATAACCCAAAGAGGAGAAAACCGTGAATGTGATCCATGCCAATATATTGCAAATATAAAAGACAAAACTGTTACCGGTTATAAATATCTTGATTTGTCCGATGCCGCCGGCATCATTGCTTCTGTCAGCGGCAGAGCACGCGGTAAACTTCGCCTGTTCACACAGATCGACGGCGATTGTATCGGAGAAATAGATATTCGTCCAAATACACGGCGGGCAAAGACAGGTATTCGTTTCTCTCTTGCCGAGTCGGCCTTGTATTTTCGTTTCGAAGGCTCCGGCAAATTGAATCTGCTGAACTTCACCGTTACAACAAGCAAGGAGGATAACTCGTGAGCAAAAATGCTTTTCCCGACGGCTTTCTCTGGGGAGCCGCGACAGCCGCACCGCAGATCGAGGGCGGATATGATTCGGACGGCCGAACGCCCAGCATATGGGATGAAGCTCCGAAAGAAAGAATAAAAAACGGCGACAACTGCCATGTCGCCTGCGATCATTATCACAGGTACAAGGAAGATATCGCTCTGATGAAGGAGCTGGGGCTGAAATCATACAGGTTCTCCGTATCCTGGCCGAGAGTTATCTCCCAAGACGGCAAGGTCAACCCCAAGGGACTTGAATTTTACAGCAATCTCGTTGACAAGCTCATTAAAAACGGAATCGAGCCGCTCGTTACGCTCTACCACTGGGATCTGCCGCTCTGGCAATATAAAAAGGGCGGCTGGCTGAAAAAAGATATTATAGACGACTTTGCTTTCTATGTAAAAGCAGTCGTCGAGGCTCTGTCCGACAGAGTAACATACTGGATAACCTTCAACGAGCCGTCCTGTTTTCTCATGAACGGCTATATGCAGGGAGTTCATGCGCCGTTCAAGCACCGCTATCTTGCCCTGCCGAAGTTCACGAAGATATTTATGCTCACAAATCGTCGGGCGGTCGAAACCATCAGAAAATACGCGAAAAAGAAGCCGCTTATAGGTCTCTCTTTCGCGTCGGGCGCGTTTATACCCAATGATGAATCAGACCCGAAGAGCGTAGAAGAAGCGTACAACAAATCGTTCAATGTGACTATGGGCACGATGAACAACCGCTGGTGGATGGATCCCATTCTTCTGGGAAAGCCCGTCACAGCCTACTGTGTTTACGCGACGCATAAAAGTGATATGCCCCGCTTTAAAACAGATTTTGATTTTCTTGCCGTCAACCACTATGAGGCATTCAATTATTCCGCCTGGGGCGGCGACAAAAGCATTGACAAATCAAAGCTCAACACCACCTCGCTCGGTTGGGTAATAGACGGACGCTCGATTTACTGGACCTTGAAGTTCCTTTATCGCAGATACCGCCTGCCGATAATCATAACCGAAAACGGCATGGCAAACAACGACAGCATAACGGACGGAGAAGTCAGGGACGATGTGCGCATCGGCTTTATGAATGACTACCTTTCAAATGTCAGAAGAGCCATCGATGACGGAGTCCAGGTTTTCGGATATCAGCATTGGTCGCTTATGGACAACTTTGAGTGGGCAGAGGGCTACGAGCCGAGGTTCGGGCTCATATATGTCGATTATAAAACGCTCAAGCGCACACCTAAAAATTCCGCATACCATTATAAAAAGATTATCGAAACAAACGGAGAGATAATACCATGAATCCGCTTTTTCCATTAAATGAATATATTCCCGACGGTGAAGCTCATGTTTTCGGTGACAGGGTATATCTATACGGCAGTCACGATGCCGAAAACTCGGACAGATTCTGTGTGCAGGATTACTCCGTCTGGTCGGCTCCCGTCTCAGACCTTTCGTCTTGGAGCTGCAAAGAAAAAGTCTACCTGAAATCTCAGGATCCGAGAAGCCGCGACGGTCGCCTTGCAGATTACTATGCACCCGATTGCGTAAGAGGAAATGACGGGAAATATTATCTCTACTATTTCGCTGCGGGACCAAACACATCTGCATTCGGCCCGATGTCTGTCGCCGTTTCGGAAAGTCCTGACGGTCCGTTTGAATATCTCAGCGATATAAAATATAAAAACGGTGCTCCGGTTTTGAGGTTCCTTACAAACGACCCCGCAGTCATAAACGACAACGGCAGAATATGGCTCTATTACGGATGGGGGCTCGGCAGAGATTTCAGAAGTAAAGTGTTTTCTCCGCTCTACCGTTTTGTGCTCAGCAAACTGACCAACCGCTCGTATCGTGAGGTAACGGAAACAAAACCAAGCATACTTTCCTGCGCAGTTGTCGAGCTTGAAAATGATATGTGCACGGTAAAGAGCGAACCGAAGGCGGTTCTCGACAGCAAGACTACTGCGGATAAATCGAGCGAGCTTTATCGCCACCCGTTTTATGAAGCTCCATGTATACGAAAAATAAACGATTTGTATTATCTGATATACTCATCAGGCGAGAACAACGAGCTTGCCTACGCGACAAGCAATTTTCCGGACAGAGGTTTTCAATATCGCGGCGTTATTATTTCAAACAGCGACCTCGGCTATCGCGGCAACAAGCAGCGAAAAGCCCCCGCCGGAACGATACACGGCTCGATAGAACAAATAAACGGAAAATATTATGTTTTCTATCACCGCTGCACGAACAATACGGATTTCTCCCGCCAGGCCTGCGCGGAGCCCGTAACAATAAACGCAGACGGAACAATAAATCAGGTTGAGATAACCACACAGGGTGTCGGTGCTCCCCTGCCCGCAGCTGGCGAATATTCCGCCGCTCTGTGCTGCAATCTGTATAACCGCCGCACTAAAAATGTTCAGGGAAACGGCAAAGGAGACAGACAGCCCAACATCGCGTCGCGAAACGGCGAAAGCTTTGTAACGGCAATTACCAATGGCACCGTCATCGGTTTCAAATATTTTAATTTCAAAAAGCCCGTCTGCATTTCTGTTACTGTCAGAAATGCAAACGGCAGGATGGATATAAAAATCGGAGACAGAACTGTTGGAATTATTCCTCTTTCTCAATCGACGGAATGGAAAACATTTTCCGTCAAAATAGATCCCGAAGAAAAAACTGATGCCCTGTATTTAGTATATCGAGGCAAAGGAAAAGCAGATTTTTTGAAAATGGAGTTGAGATAAAATGCCACTGTTCTTCACTGTACTGGCAAAAAAATATAATCCTTATGACATTGACAACGGGATATTTGCAATGAACTGTGCAGCGACCCGCAGCCTGCCCATAGTCTGCACAAAAATGATAGCCGACGACGGCTACGGAACAGCCACGGTAAACGGCAAGCCCGTTTCAAAGGGCAAGTGCGTCAAATTTGATTTCTCACCCCTGCCCATATATCTCCTGCCCGTCGGCGAAGCGGCTCAGGACTTTGACAAGACCTACACCGTAAAGCTCAGCGGCTATAGAGATATTGACGGCAGACGTTTTCCCGACTGCACCTTCAGATTCAAAACCCCGCCCAAGCCGATTGATGACGGTCTGCACAAAGAAAATGAGCAAGCGGCAAAAGAGGTTTCCGATGAGGGCATCGTCCTGCTCGAAAACAACGGTATTCTCCCGCTTGGCAGCGGCAGCTCAATAAAACTGCTGGGGGCTTACAATGATTTTCGTATAACGGCAATCGGTGCAAGCCTCATAAAGCCGCGCTGGACGCTGACCGTTCCCGAAGCCGTCGAACATTCAGGGGCACTCAGCATACGCGATAACGCCGAGACGGCTCTGTTCTTTATTTCCCGCGGCTCGGGCGAAAACAAAGACAACCGACCGATAAAGGGTGAATATTATCTGACAGACGAAGAAAAGGCGGCACTCAGCGAAGCCGCCGCAAAGTATAAAAATCTTATAATCATTCTGAACACCGGATATCCTATCGAGATGGGGTTCATCCGCGGGCTCGGTGCGTCGGCTGTTATATGGACAGGCTTCAGCGGCCAGCGCGGCAGCGAAAGCCTTATTGATATTCTCTGCGGAAAAGTCAACCCCTCCGGCAAGCTTGCCGACACATGGCCGATAGACTATTACGACTCGCCGTCCGCAAAAAACTTCATCAATCTTGATGACAACTCTCCGCTCTATTCCGACGACGGAAAGCGCTTCGGCGCAAGCGTATATTACGAGGAGCAGGAATTTGTCGGCTACCGCTACTTTGACTCGTTCAAAAAAGACGCCGCTTATTACTTCGGTCGCGGACTGTCTTATTCCGACTTTTCCGTCCGCTCCTCCGCATCATTTGAAGGCGGCATACTCCGCGTCAGCGCAGAAGTTACAAATAACTCCGATGTTCCCGGAAAGGACTCTGTTCTCGTCTATGTCAAAGCACCGCGCGGGAACGAGCCGAGACCCGCAAAGCTGTTTTGCGGCTTTGAAAAGACAGCACTTTTGAAAAAAGGCGAACGCCAAACGCTAACGATCGACATACCTCAGAAGGATTTTTCGCACTATGACAAAAACATTCACGCGTTCATTCTCTCCAAAGGTCAATACGACGTTATGGTCGGCGGCGAAGCGGACAAGATCAAAACAATTTGTTCTTTCGTCCTTGAAGACGATGTAGTCTGTGAAAAAACCGTATCCGTCTGCCGTGAGACAGAGAAAATAACAGGTGTTGACGAAAACGGCAATGTCCGCACGGACAAGACAAAAATTACTGAGGCTAAAAAAGCCATAGCAGTTCACGCCGAATATACAAGTCCCTCTTACAATGAGCTGCCCCAATACAGAGGCTGTACCATAACACTTTCCGATGTCAAGAATGATTTGACTAAACTTGATGACTTCGTATCACAGTTTTCGCTTAGAGAGCTGGCGGATTTTACCGTCTGCAACGGCTCCTGTTGGGGTCCCGGCAAAAGCGGAGCCGCCGGAAAACTCGCGTCAAGCAAGCGTCTGGGCGTGTCGACACTATACATGAGCGACGGCAACTGCTGCGTCAATCTCAACCGTCCTACGACCGGATTTCCGTCAAGCAATCTGCTCGCCGGAACATTCAACAAAAGCCTCGCATATAAAGTGGGCAAAGTGCTTGCGGACGAGTCAAAAGAGAACGGCATTTCAATAAATCTCGGTCCCGGCGGAAACCTTCACCGTAACATTCTCTGCGGACGCCATCCGGAATATTACTCGGAGGATCCGATACTGACGGGAACTTTAATGGCATATCAGGCGAGAGGGCTAGAGGAAAACGGAGTTATAGCGACATACAAGCATCTTATCGCCAACAACATGGAGTTCGAGCGCAAATCGGCGCACGGGATAATTGACGAGAACACCCTGCGCGACCTTTATCTGCGAGTATTTGACAAAGCTTTCTCTCTGTATAAGCCAGGCTGTGTCATGACATCATACAACCCGGTAAACGGTATCTATCCATGCGAAAACTCCGCACTGCTAAATGACCTTTTACGCGGCGAGTGGGGCTTTGACGGCTTTGTTATGACAGACTGGGGATCCTATGACACCGCTGACAGCATAAGAAGCGTCTGTGCCGGCACGAATCTGCTCACCCCCGGCAGCAAAAAACACTTCCGTATGATATTAAAAGCTGTCAAACGCAACGAGATATCAAAAGCCGCACTTCAGCACAGCGTCAAGCAGATAGTGAAAGTTCTTGTGAGGTGCATATGAAAATCACAGTAAATAAAAACGCAAACGCCGTCTCTTTCGTGATTTTTGCCGTTCTCGCCGTCGCGGCGTATTTA
>ERZ779889.2358-NODE-2358-length-15774-cov-3.761690_pt1 | contig 15774 bp, 15 predicted proteins | sample MGYA00511030_ERZ779889 | MGnify/ENA primary metagenome ERZ779889 (study PRJEB29588, sample SAMEA2160616) | human gut metagenome | biome: human gut; feature: human-associated habitat; material: faeces | place: Denmark | collected 2008/2010 ...
AAAGAAGCCGTTAATATCGGCAAAGCTGCACAAAAAGGCGGCGTAAAAGCCTTTATTTGCCAGGACCGTGCTGAAGCTGCAAAAATTTTAAGCGGCATCGTACGCAATAATGATATAATTTTGCTGAAAGGTTCTCACTCCATGCAGGTAGATGGATTGATTGACCTTGTTTTGAAAAAATAATTATGGAGTGTTGAATAACCTATGATAATTCTTTTAGGTGCGCTGGTTACGGCATTTGCCGTATGTGCCGTTACCGGCAGCAGCTTTATCTCTCTTTTGCATAAACTTAACTTCGGGCAGAGCATCCGCGAATGCGGCCCCAAAGAACATATGAAAAAAAGCGGCACGCCAACTATGGGCGGCATTATGATGCTGCTGGCGATTGTGGTTGCCGTTGCCGTATGGTGCAATTTTACACCGGCATTATGCATTGCCCTGCTTTTAACATTTGGGCATGCGCTGATTGGCTTTGTGGATGATTACATTAAAGTTGTTATGAAACGCAACCTTGGCTTAACGGCAGCACAAAAGTTTTTTATGCAGTTCGTTCTGGCAGGTGCGTATGTTTATTATATTGAAACCCATGTGCAGGGCGATTTGAGCATTGCTGTACCAGGTACGGAATATATACTGCCATTGGGCTGGCTGTACTATGTACTGGTATTTTTACTGCTTGTTGGCACTACTAATGCCGTTAATCTTACAGATGGGCTTGACGGACTTGCTGCAAGCGTTACAGTGCCTGTAACTGTTGCTTATGCTTTTATTGCTTATAATACCGGGCATTTTGATTTAAGTGTTTTTGCGCTGGCAATTACCGGCGCCTGCCTTGGCTTTTTATTGTTTAACCATTATCCTGCCAAAGTATTTATGGGAGATACAGGTTCGCTTGCCATTGGCGGCGGCGTTGCATCACTGGCATTATTAACGCATACAGAACTTTTGCTGGTAATTTTGGGTGGTATTTACGTTGTGGAAGCAACTTCTGTTATCATGCAGGTTAGTTATTTTCGCCTTACCGGCGGCAAACGTATTTTCCGCATGACGCCTATTCATCATCATTTTGAACTTGGCGGCTGGAAAGAAACCAAAATAGTTAAACGCTTTTTTGCGGCAAGTTGCCTGTTATGCGTAGTTGGCGTTATGCTTTGGCTTAACGGAAACGGAGGATTTTAATTTTGGATAAAGCTGTACTTGTTTATGGCATCGGCATCAGCGGCTGCGGCGCAGCGGATATTTTAGCACGCCATGGCGAACGCGTGCTGCTTTATAACGATGCTGAACATGAAGTTGAAGCAGATTTAAAGAAACTGCTTGCAGAAAATGGCGGCCGTATTGTAATAGGCGGTTGGGAAACTTTACTTGATGATGTAAAGGAAGTTATTCTTTCTCCCGGCATTAGTATGGAAACGCCGCTGGTTAAGGAGGCTGTTGGCCGCGGCATTAATGTTACTGGCGAAGCGGAACTTGCTTACCGCAACTATAAAGGGCGCATTGTTGGCATTACAGGTACCAACGGTAAAACTACAACTACTATGCTTATCGGCGAAATGCTGGCGACTTTGCCGTGCGTAACTAAAGTAGGCGGCAATATTGGCATGGCATTGACCAAAGAAGTGGAAACAATGCCTGAAAATTCCTGGCTTGCAGCAGAACTTTCCAGTTATCAGCTTGAAACTATTCAAAATTTCCGTGCGCATATTGCTGTTATTTTAAATCTTACGCCCGACCATTTAACACGCCATCATACCATGGAGGCCTATGGCGCGGCGAAATGCAATATTTTTAAAAACCAGCATCCGGAAGATATTACCTTACTTAATTTTGATGACCCTGTTGTTAAAAGCTGGGGCGGTCTGGTGCCTGGCAGATTATGCTGGTTCAGCCGCAGAGAAATTTTGCCGCAGGGCATTTATATGGAAAACGGCAATTTTGTAATAGCCTGGAATGATGTAAAAGAAGTTATCTGCAGCAAAAAAGATTTGCAGATTTTTGGCGGACATAACGAGGAAAATGTTTTGGCAGCCATTGGCGCGGCATTTTTTGCAGGCGTTGAGCCGTGCAATATAGCAGAAGTGCTGAAAAACTTTAAAGGCGTGGAACACCGCATTGAATATACTGCTACTATTAACGGCGTTCCTTATTATAACGATTCCAAAGCGACTAATACTGATTCTGCTATTAAAGCATTAGAGGCTTTTGAAAATGGGCATTTGATTTTAATTGCCGGCGGTACGGATAAACTGACTCCGCTTGAAGAAATGATGGCGCTTGTAAAAATAAAAGTTGATACTTTGATTTTGCTTGGCGAAGCAGCAGACCGTTTTAATGAAGCGGCAGTTAAGGCGGGTGTTGCCGATATCCGCAGAGTAGGCTCCATGCGCGAAGCTGTGTATCTGGCGCACGAAATTGCAGAGGCTCCGCAGACGGTTTTGTTATCGCCAGCATGTTCATCGTTTGATATGTTTACCGGCTTTCCGCAGCGCGGACGCTGTTTTAAAGAATTAGTTGCAGAAATTGCGGCTAAGGAGGAACAAAAGTGAAAGTAATACTTTCTGGCGGTGGTACAGGAGGGCATATTTACCCGGCGCTTACCATTGCCGACCAGATAAAGAAGCTGCGCCCGGATGCTGAAATTGTGTTTGTTGGTACGCAGCAGGGCCTGGAAAAAAATATTATTCCGCGTTACGGCTACCCTTTGCGCTATATTGAAATTGCCGGTTTTAAGCGCAGTTTAAGCCTTGATACACTGCGCAGCTTTGCCAAACTGTTTACAGGGCTTGCAGGGGCCAACAGGCTTATAGGTGAGATTAAACCGGATTTGGTTATAGGCACAGGCGGCTATGTTTGCGGGCCGATAGTTTTATTGGCGGCATTACGCGGCATACCAACGGCAATACAGGAACAAAACGCTATGCCGGGCGTAACAAATAAAATACTGGCCCGGTTTGTAAAAAAAGTATTTCTAGGTTACCATGAGGCGGAAAAATATTTTGCAGGCAAATCGCAGAAGGTTTATACCGGAAATCCTATCCGTGTAGAAATTCTATCGAATAAGCGCAATGAAGCAGTTAAATTTTTCGGACTGGATGCAGAAAAGAAAACAATTTTGGTATCCGGCGGCAGCCGCGGCGCCCAAAGCATAAACAGGGCGATGCTTTATGTTGAAGAAGCGTTGAGCGGCAGGCACGATGTGCAGATTCTGCATGCTACCGGCGAAGCCAATTATGATGCATATATGAAGGAGCTTAATAAAAAAGGTCCTCTTGAAGATAATATAATTGTTAAACCGTATTTGCATGATATGCCTATGGCATTGGCAGCAGCAGATTTAGCTGTATTCCGAGCCGGCGCTATCGGGCTGGCGGAACTTACGGCAAAGGGAATACCTTCTGTTTTAATTCCGTACCCTTATGCAACGGCAAACCATCAGGAGTTTAATGCACGCGCTGTGGAAGCGTCAGGTGCGGCTAAAGTTATTTTGGATAAAGAACTGACAGGAGAAAAACTGTTGGAAGAAATAGAGCATTTGCTGATACGCAGCGAAGAATTGCAGCAGATGAAAAAAGCTGCCAAAAGCCTCGGACGGCCCGGCGCTGCCCAAGAAATTGCGCAGCAGGCTTTGCAGCTTGTAAAAAACTGACAGAGGAGGATTTTAATGCTTTCGGGAATACACAATATACATTTTATTGGTATCGGCGGCGCAGGAATGAGCGCTTTGGCGCATGTTCTGTGTGAACGCGGTTTTCACGTTACCGGTTCGGATAAAAATACCGGCGGCGTATGCGAAAAGCTGAAAGCTTTGGGCGCAGTTGTTTACCAGGGGCATGCGGCGCAGCAGGTACAGGGAGCGGATGCGGTTGTTATTTCTTCTGCCATTCATCCGGATAACTGCGAACTTGTAGCTGCCAAAGAACAAGGCATCCGCATTATGCACCGCTCTGATGTTCTGGCAGAACTGATAAACCATGCAGACGGAGTGGCAGTTGCGGGAGCACACGGCAAAACCACTACCAGCGCCATGTTAAGCTGCATTGCTGCTCAAAGCGGCATTGACCCGACTATTGTCATTGGCGGTGAAGTAACAAGTTTGGGTGGCAATGCCCGCAGCGGCAACGGCCGTTATGTTGTAGCCGAAGCTGATGAGAGCGATGGTTCGTTTTTAAAATTCTATCCGCTGTATGCGCTTGTTACTAATATTGAAAATGACCATATGGACCATTATGGCAGCGAAGAAAATATTTATGCGGCCTTTAAGCAATTTGTCGGCAGCGTAAGAAAAGGCGGCGCGGCAGTGCTGTGCATGGACAATGCAAAGCTCCGCCGTTTGGCACAGGAAACGCAAACCCGCGTTATAAGCTACGGCATTGATAATGAAGCTGCTGATTATGTAGCTAAAGATGTAGTGTATCATACCGGCGGCACAGATTATAAAGTTTATAAAAACGGCAGCCTGTTTGCCGAGGTACAGCTTATTGTACCTGGCAGGCATAATGTGCTTAACTCTTTGGGGGCACTGGCTTGTGCCATTGAAATGGGCATAAGTCTGGATTGCATTTTAGCTGCGCTGAAAGAATTTACCGGCGCGCACCGCCGTTTTGAAACCAAAGGCAGAGTTAATGGCGTGTGGGTTGTTGATGACTACGCGCATCATCCGACAGAAATAGGCGTTACTTTAAAGGCTGCGCTGCAAACAGGACCCAGGCGTTTAATCTGCGTTTTTCAGCCGCACCGCTACACGCGCACACAGCTTTTGTTTGATGAATTCTGTGCATGTTTTAAAGGATGCGATAAGCTTATAGTAACCGATATTTACGCAGCAAGCGAAGACCCTATCGAAGGCATTAACAGCGCCAAACTTGCCGAAGGCATAAAGAAGGTAAGCAGCATTGATGTTGAATATGTGCCTGCGCTTGGCGATATTGAAACTTATCTTGCAAAAAATGCCCAAAGCGGTGATTTGATTATGACTATCGGCGCGGGCGATGTATATAAAGTTGGCGAAGCATTAGTAACCGATTTGCAAAGGAGCAAAGAAAATGTTTGATAAAAATCAGGTTGTTGCAGTTGTTATGGGCGGTCCGTCCGCAGAAAGAGAAGTATCTTTAAACACCGGCGCAGCTATTGCCAAAGCGTTAAGGGAAGCCGGTTATACAAACGTTGCTGAAATTGACCTTGACCCGCATAATTTTGCCAAACAGCTTGCAGATTGCAAGGCGGAAGTTGTATTTAACGCAGTGCATGGGCTTTACGGCGAAGACGGACGTTTGCAGACGCTTTTGGAAATAAACGGCATACCGTATACCGGCAGCGGCATGATTGCCAGTGTTGTATGCATGGATAAAGTGCTTACTAAACGTATTCTGCGCGACGCAGGCATACCGACGCCTGAATGCCTTATTTTAAACAGCAGGGAAACCGGCATTAAAGAAAAAATTATGCAGAAATTCAGCCTTCCGGTAGTTGTAAAACCTGCCAGCCAGGGAAGCAGCATTGGCGTGGAAATTGTTAAAGAAGAAGCTCAGCTTGATGAAGCGCTGGCAAATGCTTTTAAATATTGCCGCGATATTTTGGTGGAAAAATTTGTTGACGGCTGGGAACTGACTGTTTCCATGATGCAGAAAGACGGCGAAGCAGTAGCGCTGCCTGTAATTCATATTGCTCCGCATTCCGGCACTTATGATTACCATTCCAAATACACCAAGGGCGCAACAGAATACATCTGCCCGGCAGATTTGGATGAAGTTACTACTAAAAAAGTACAGGAAATAGCAAAACAGGCTTATGAAGTATTGGGCTGCAGCGGTGTTGCGCGTGCGGATGTAATGCTTGACGGCAATGGCAACGGCTATGTGCTTGAAATCAATACAGTTCCCGGTATGACTGCAACCAGCCTTGTTCCTAAAGCAGCTGCGGCAGCCGGAATTACTTTCCCGGAATTATGTGATATTATTTTGCAATCCGCATCGCTTGATAATAAATAATTACTAATGAATTTTAGCGAGGTGTAAAAAGGTGCAATCGACACGCGAACGTTTAAGACAAAACCGTAAAAAGCGGCGCTTGCGCCTTTTGCGCCTGTTTTTTATTACAATATTGATTTTTGGTGGAATTTTTGGTGCTTACAAATGGGTTACCGCACCCGGAACCGCTTTCGGCAATATTGTTATTGAAGGCACAAACAAGCTGACTGATGACGATATTTTAAAAATGTGCGGTACGCAAAAGCCGGTTAATTTATTTGTTATTTCGCCTTCAGACGTAAAAAAAGCCATTGTAAATGATGTGCGTTTTGAAGCGGCAGAAACAGAATATTTGTGGCCGGGCGTGCTTGCTATCCGCGTAAAAGAACGTATACCGGCGCTGTATATCGCCTGCTCTTATAAAAGCTACGCGCAGGTTGATTACAACGGTTTTGTAATGGATGTCAGCGATGGCATAAAAGATGCCGATGCGCCGATACTTTCCGGTGTTGTTACCGGCAATATCTTTTTTGGCGATACTATCAAAGAAAAAAATGTACTTGCAATTTTAAATTTTTTAAGCAAACTGGATAAAGATGTTATCAACTCAATATCTGAAATTGCCGTTGACGGTGAAAATAACGTAAAATTTAACTTAAGCTATGGCTATCCGATTCTTTTAGGCAATGCAGATAAGCTTGCGGATAAGCTTGATGTTTTTATTACGGTTTTTAATGATATAAAAACAAAAAATATTAGGGCGGAATATATTGACTTAACCTTCGCAAAGCCTTATATTAAGTTAAGACAGAAAGCCTGATATTTTTGAAAGGATTTTAAAAACTTATGATAGCAAATAAACATGCCAAAATAATGCTGCTGCTGGTATTTGCAGTATTGGGTTTTATGCTGGCAACGCAGATTAAAACAACCGAAAGGCAAAAAAGCATAAATTTTCAGCGCGCTGAAGAACTTACGGAACGCCTGCGTGTTGTTGAACAGCAGCGTGATGACCTTGCTAAAGAGGTTGAACGTTTGCAGTCGATGGATGACAGCGATGAAGTTTTGGAAAACGAGGTGGAACGCCTGCGTGAGTTTGCCGGTGAAGTTGCTCTTGAAGGCAAAGGCATACAGCTTATACTGGATGATAGTAAAGTAACGGCGCAAGTTGGCGAAAATCCCAATCTGTATATCATTCATGATGATGATTTGCTGCGTGTTATTAATGAGCTGCGGGCAGCAGGCGCAGAAGCAATTTCCATTAACGGTGAGCGCCTGGTATCTACCAGTGAAATACGCTGCGCAGGGCCGACGCTTTCCGTAAACAACAACCGTTCGGCACCGCCATACGTTATTTTGGCAATCGGCAATCCGGCTAATCTTTCCAGTGCCCTTAAATTAAGGGGCGGTGTGCTTGATACCTTTAAATTCTGGGGAATTCAGGCCGACTTAACCCAGCCGGAAGTTGTAAAAATACCGGCGTTTAAAGGCCGCAGGACTTTTGAATATGCACAGGCAGTACCCGATGAGCATAATGATGCTGCAAAGGAGGGTGAAAAATAATGCTGTACGCACTTGCCGGTATTGTTATCGGCTTTATTGCCGGATGGTATTTTCCTCTGCACCTTCCGCTTGAATATGCACGGTTGTTGTCTGTATCGCTGATGGCGGCGCTTGATACTGTTTTTGGCGGCATGCGTTCCAGTATGGAAGGCAAATATGATAACACCGTATTTATTACAGGATTTTTTACCAATGCGGTATTAGCTGCATTTTTGTGCTATTCCGGTATTTTGCTGGGCATAGATTTATATCTGGTGGGCATTTTGATTTTCGGCATGCGTATTTTTAATAACCTTGCCGCAATCCGCCATTTATTTCTTAAAAAGTAAAAAATTTTTACAGCCAGGCAGGAAAAAATACTGCCTGCGTTGAATATTATCTTGATATTTTTGTGATGGAATTTACCCAACTTATTAAGGGGGAATATAAATAATGTTTGAAGAATTTGAAGAAAAAGGCATGGACAATCTTGCCAATATCAAGGTAATCGGTGTTGGCGGCGGCGGCAATAATGCCGTAAACAGAATGATTACCGCCGGTGTAAAAGGCGTTGAATTTATTGCGGTTAACTGTGATGCGCAGGCACTTTTGCTTTCCAAAGCTGCTACCCGCATTCAGATTGGCGAAAAGCTTACCAAAGGCCTTGGTGCAGGCGCAAACCCTGAAATTGGTGAAAAAGCTGCGGAAGAAAGCCGCGACCAGATTCTGGAAGCCTTAAAGGGCGCAGATATGGTATTTGTAACAGCAGGTATGGGCGGCGGCACTGGTACTGGCGCAGCGCCAATTGTTGCTGAATGCGCGCGCGAAGTTGGCGCTCTTACCGTTGGCGTTGTAACCAAACCGTTTTCCTTTGAAGGCAAACGCCGTATGAACCAGGCTGAAAACGGCATTGTTAATATTAAAGAAAAAGTTGATACTTTAATTACCATTCCTAATGACCGCTTGTTACAGGTTATTGACAGAAGAACTTCCATGCTGGAAGCGTTCCGCATTGCTGACGATGTATTGCGTCAGGGCGTTCAGGGCATTTCCGATTTGATTGCTGTTCCGGGTCTTGTAAACCTTGACTTTGCGGATATTAAAACCGTTATGTCCAATGCAGGTTCTGCATTAATGGGCATTGGCATGGCTAAAGGCGACGATGGCGCACGTGCTGCTGCCGAAGCTGCTATTAAGAGCCCGCTGCTCGAAGCATCAATTGAAGGTGCACGCGGCGTTCTGTTCAATATTACCGGCGGCGCTGACTTGTCGCTGTTTGACGTTACTGAAGCTTCTAATATTATTACGGAAGCTGTTGACCCCGAAGCCAACATTATTTTCGGTGCCGTTATTGATGAAAACCTTAAAGACGAAATTCGTGTTACCGTTATCGCTACCGGCTTTAACAAAGAAAAAGAATGGCTGCCTAATGGCGGCAAAACTTCCCGTCCGCAAAGCACTTATGTACAGAAACATGATAACGATGACAAACCTCATGTTGGCGGCAGCGGAATTATTCACAAACATTCTTCCGATACGGAAATTCCGCCTTGGATTCGTGGTTGATTAAAACAAAACAGTATTTTGAAGCCCCTGCTTTTATCAGCAGGGGCTTTTCTATATTTTGCGTTTGATATCAATTTATTTACGAGACAAGCACAAGATATTGTTTCTTTTGCTTTGCAGGTGTGTTATAATAAAGGTACTTATTTAATAACTGACAGGGAAGTGAATTTATGAGATGCCCATTTTGTTCTTACCGTGACAGCAGAGTTGTCGATTCCCGTTCCGTTGATGACGGAGCTTCTATCCGCCGCAGGCGCGAATGCCCTGATTGCGGCCGCAGGTTTACTACTTATGAAAAATATGAAGAAACACCTTTGGTTGTAAATAAAAAAGACGGACGCCGAGAACTTTTTGACAGCAAAAAACTGTTGAACGGTTTAATTAAGGCTTTTGAAAAACGTCCTATTTCTTATGAAAAAATTAAGGAAATGGCTGACCATATTGAACGTGAACTGCGTATGCGCGGAGAATCGGAAGTGCGCAGCGAGGCAATTGGTGAACTGGTTATGAAGTATCTGGAGCAGACAGACCAGATTGCTTATGTGCGTTTTGCTTCCGTTTACAGGCAGTTTGCCGATGTTAATAATTTTATGCAGGAATTGCAGAGAATAATTAATAACAATGAGAAAAAAGAACGGGGTGACGTTGGTCATGAAAATCCGTAAACGTGATGGGCGCATAGTAGCGTTTGACGACAGCAAAATAACAGATGCTATTTTTGAGGCAGCTAAATCAGTCGGCGGTGCAGACCGCGAAATGGCTGTGGAAATTACGCTGGATGTTTTAAAATGTCTTAAGGCCGAAAACACTGAAATTGTAGATGTTGAACATGTACAGGACATTGTTGAAAAAGTTTTAATAAAAAAAGGGCATGCCAAAACGGCTAAATCTTACATTTTGTACCGTGCAAAACGCACAGATATCCGTAATGCGCGCAGCGAACTGATGGATACCGTGGCAGAAATTTTAAAGGAAACAGACCGTGACAATGCCAATATTTCCAATTCCCCTTCCGCAAAAATGCTGCAAATTGCTTCTGCCGCAAGCCGCGAATATTATCTGAACCGTGTAATACCGGAAGAAATGGCGGCAGCGCATAAACGCGGCGATATTCATATTCACGACCTTGATTTTTACGGAAAAACCTTAAATTGCTTGAACATTCCTTTGGGCAGGCTTTTGCACGAAGGTTTTAATAACGGGCATGGCTTTATACGTCCGCCTAAACGCCCAGGTTCTGCTGCTGCACTGGCAGCTATTGTACTGCAAAGTAATCAGAACGATATGTTCGGCGGGCAGTCTTTTGGCTTTTTTGATACGGACATGGCAGATTTTGTTGACGGCGCTGAGGAAGAAGAAGTTTTTCAGGCAATGGAAGCCTTGGTGTATAACTTAAACAGCATGCACTCACGTGCCGGCGCGCAGGTTCCGTTCAGCAGCCTTAATCTTGGGCTTGATACCACCGAAAACGGCCGTAAGGTTACACGCAATTTGCTTAAAGCCTATAATAATGGTTTAGGACGCGGAGAAAACCCAATTTTCCCGAATGTCATTTTCCGTGTTAAACGCGGCGTTAACCTTAACCCCGGCGACCCGAACTATGATTTGTTCCAACAGGCAATCAGCGTTGCTGCTAAGCGTTTAAACCCGACTTTCAGCTTTATGGATACAACTTTTAACCGCGATTATGACGGACAGGTAGCTTATATGGGCTGCCGTACGCGCGTTATTGCTAACCGCCACGGCGAGGAAATTACCACCGGGCGCGGCAATTTGTCGTTTACAACTATTAATTTGCCCCGTTTGGCAATTAAGGCAGAACACAATGTAGATAAATTTTACCAAATGCTTGATGATATGATGGACCTTGTTGCTGAACAGCTTTATCACCGTTATCGTGTGCAGTGCAATTTGCGTGTGCGTGACCTGCCGTTTTTAATGGGGCAGGGGTTGTACATGGGCAGCGAAAAACTGAAAAAAGATGACCGAATTGAACCGGCGATTAAAAATGGCACATTAGCTATTGGTTTTATCGGCGTTGCCGAAACATTGACTTCACTTATTGGCAAACATCATGCAGAAAGCGAAGAAGCCCAAAAATTAGGGCAGGAAATTATAGCGCATATGCGCAAACGTGTAGACGAATACGCTGATAAATATGATTTGAACTTCAGCCTGATTGCAACACCTGCCGAAGGGCTGAGCGGACGTTTTATTCGTATTGATCGTAAGGAATACGGCATTATTTCTGGTGTAACCGATAAGGCATATTATACCAATTCGTTCCATGTGCCGGTTGGTTATCCCATCAGCGCATTTGACAAAATGCGTATTGAAGGGCCGTACCATAAATATACCAATGGCGGGCATATCAGTTATGTAGAATTTGAATCTTCGCCGGTGCATAATTTACAGGCGGTAGAGGATGTTTTGCGGCATATGCTGGCGTGCGACTGCGGCTATGTGGGCATTAACTTCCCGATTGATTACTGCGAGGACTGCGGCTATACCGGAATTATTGATACCGATTATTGCCCTGTATGTGAGAAAAAACTTACGCAAATACGCCGGCGTGCCAACTGCTGCACGGAATAGGAGGCAGATTATGCTGAGGGTTGCAGGAATTTTAAACGAATCTATTGTAGATGGACCTGGCATTCGTGCAGTGGTATTTTTTCAAGGCTGTCCGCGCCACTGCGAAGGCTGCCATAATCCTTCTACATTGCCGTTTGAAGGCGGCGTAGAATATACTGCAAAAGAACTTGCGCAGGATGTTGCCGCAAGGCTGACACCATTGCACCGCGGCATAACTTTAAGCGGTGGCGATCCGCTGGCACAGGCAGATGTAGTGTTAGAATTTTTGCAGGAGATAAAAAAATTAAAACCGAGGTTAAACGTATGGTGTTATACCGGTTATGTATATAACGAGGTTAAAAATTTACCGGTACTGCACGAAATTAACGTGCTTGTAGATGGGCCGTTTGTTCTTGCGCAGCACGATTTGGATTTCCCGTACCGAGGTTCGCGCAACCAGCGTTTAATTGATATACCGGCATCATTAGAAAAAGGAGAAGCAGTTGATTACAAGTTATAGGAGGGATAACTATGCTGCTTGAATTATTGCAAAAAGGTTACGGCAAAGCTATGGGGCTGAACTGTGCCGAAAGAATACTTTATGGAGCAAATTGGGCATATAATATGCATCTGCCGCCGCAGGCACTTAAAATTGCAGCGGGCTTTGGCGGTGGTATGGGCGCAGGTATTACCTGCGGTGTTGTTACCGGCGCGTGTATGGTGCTTAGCACATTGTATGTAAAACGCAACGGCAAGGAAGAAGGCACTAAAATCCGCGCACTTTGCAAAGAATTTATAGATACTTTTAATGCTGAACTAGGCGGAACGAATTGCTGCGAAATAAAGCCTAAATATTTTAATGATAAAACCCGTTGTGATTTTGTTGAATTTAAAGGCGCAGAAATTTTGGATAAAATTGTGGCAAGAGAAGGGCTAAAATAATCTGTTGCTCTGAAAATAAAATATATAAAAAATAACGTCATCACATTTGTGATGGCGTTATTTTTTTGCAATTAAAAACAATAGGACTATATTTAAAAGTTTTGCAAAAATTCTATGGCTTCTTCGTGATCAAATACAATTTTTATTTGTTTGTATATGAAATAAATGTGTAATAGTTAGCTGCTATAGTTTTTGCTGTAGCTTTGTAGCATATTTATATTGCTTATCAGGTATAAATTTTTATTCGTAATGTGTTTTCACGCATCACCGAAAGTGTGGGTTATATTAACCTTCGCCGCCGTGCAAACGTACCGGTAGGAATAAAGTTACCACAAGACCAGTAAAAGTTAGACTCACTCTAACCGAAATGTCTTGCGGGGGGGGTAAACGTATGGTAAAATTATATTATAAAATTTAAAGTTAGATAGAAATAAAAGAAAGAACGGTAACAGTGGCTCACATTTACAGAAAAATAATATTAATAATCGGCGATTTATGCTGCATTCAGATAGCAACTTTTCTGGCAATTTTCATGCAGAGTTCTTCTATGCGTGATATGCAGATAGATTTTCATCTGCGTCTTACTGTGTTGCTTTCAGTATTTTTAATATTCTTTTTTAATATCTATGGTTTGTTCAGTTTAGTACGTAAACGCCTAACGGAAATTGTCTTAAACTTGGTAGTAGCCGTTATTAATATCTTTATTGCCGCATTGGCAGTAACATTTTTTCTGCGTGAATTTGAATACTCCCGTTTTGTAATACTGTATTCAGCAGTATTTAGTTTTATTTTCTTAATGCTGTGGCAGTATGTAATGCACAAAATAGAAGTAAAACATCTGCCTGTACCGACGGTATTTATAGCAGCAGGTAGGGAAGAACAGGAAAAACTTAAAACAAAAATCCGTAAAACCTACGGCTTAGAAAAAAGCATACTTAAATTTATATCAACAGATAATAATGAGAGTGACCAAAATAGAGATTTTAATAAAACTTCTGCAAATGAAATAGAAACTATAAATCAAATAGAAAACAGTGACATAGTTCTTATCGGGGAAAGCCTGCCGGTAGAACAAAAAGAACACATCTTACGCATAGCAAACGAAAAGATGAAAATGGTAATTTTAGTACCAACGCTTTATGAAATCAGTTGCAGCAAAATGTACCTGTGGCAGATAGATGATTTGCCGACACAAAGAGTATCGCGCATGTTATTAACTTTAGAGCAGCGCGTATTAAAACGTACATTGGATATAGCAGTGGCAAGCATTGCCCTATTAATTTTATGGCCTGTAATGCTGATAACAGCGGTAATAGTAAAACTGGATAGCCCGGGTCCTGTAATATACAGCCAGATAAGAGTAGGGCGATTTGGCAAAGAATTCAAAGTACATAAATTCAGAAGCATGAGGCAGGATGCCGAAGCCCAAACAGGACCAGTACTTGCTGGAGAAAATGACCCGCGCATAACAAAGTTTGGACATTTTATGCGTGCAACAAGGTTAGACGAACTGCCGCAGCTTTTTAATGTGATTAAAGGTGAAATGAGTATCGTTGGTCCAAGGCCGGAAAGGCCGTTTTTTGTAGAGCAATTTATTAAAGAAAAACCAGAGTACGCCTATCGTCACAATGTAAAACCGGGCATAACAGGCCTTGCGCAGATAGCAGGTAAATACAACACAACAGCTTATGATAAGCTTGTATATGATTTGATTTATATCCAAAACGTAAGCGTAATCTACGACTTAATACTAATGCTACAAACATTAAAAGTACTCATCAGTAAAGAGAGTACCGAAGGGGTAAAGTAAAAAGTGAAATTTACTGTATTAATGTCAGTATATAAAAAAGAAAAAGCAGAATATTTAGAACTGGCGTTAGACAGTGTAATTCATCAAACTTTAAAACCTGATGAAATAGTATTGGTGCAAGACGGAGAGTTAACAAAAGAACTGTATGCAGTAATAGAAGAACATAAACAAAAATATCCTAATATTTTTAAAACTTATGCTTTAAAACAAAACCAAGGTTTAGGTAAAGCACTTAATTTTGGTATGCAAAAATGCAGAAACGAGCTTATTGCAAGGATGGATACGGATGATATAGCAGAGCCAAACCGTTTTGAACTGCAAGTACAGGAATTTATAAAATATAAAGATTTAGCATTATGTGGTGGGCAGATAGCAGAATTTGCTGATAACCCCAATGAAATAACTGGATTTAGAAATGTGCCTTTAACACATAATGAAATATTAGGCTTTTGCAAAAAACGCAACCCATTTAACCATATGACAGTAATGTTTAAAAAGCAGTCAGTACAAAGTGTTGGCGGGTATCAACATATGCCCTATTTTGAAGATTACTGGCTGTGGGCAAGGGTACTAAAAGCAGGTTATAAAGCCAAAAATATTGATGCTGTCTTAGTAAAAGTACGCGCCGGACAGGATATGATTGCACGGCGCGGCGGCTTAAACTATACCCATTGCATAATAAGATTTGAAAAAGCATTGCATAGTATAGGTATAATAAACTTTGCTGAAATGATAGTTTATATAACCTTAAGATGTTTTGTATCGGTAATCCCAGAAAGTTTAAGATTATGGATTTATAGGTGGAAGTTGAGAAAGTGAAAATAAGTGTAATAATACCTGTTTATAACGTAGAAAAATATTTAAAAAGGTGTTTAAATTCTGTAATCAATCAAACATACCCAAATTTAGAAATTATTTTAGTAGATGACGGAAGTACCGATAACAGCGGTAAAATTTGTGATGAATATGCATTAAAGGATAAACGCATAATTGTAATACATAAAGAAAATGGCGGATTAAGTGATGCAAGAAATAAAGGATTAGATATTTGTAGTGGTGACTACATTAGTTTTATAGATAGTGATGACTGGATAGAGAATGATTTTTATAGATTTGCTATTAATAACCTTGATAAAAACGACTTATTAATATTTGATTATTATTTGGCTAATGATACAAAACAAACAATCATTAAATACTTGTCTAAATCTTGCCATTTGACAGTTGAAAAATGCCTAATAGACTTATCGAAAGCAAAGCTTCAGTCGTATGCTTGGAATAAATTATATAAAAAAGAGTTATTTACATTTATTAGATTTCCGAAAGGCATAAACTATGAAGATCAGGCAGTTATGCATTTGATAGTTGATCAAT
>ERZ779889.2359-NODE-2359-length-15771-cov-45.592772_pt1 | contig 15771 bp, 9 predicted proteins | sample MGYA00511030_ERZ779889 | MGnify/ENA primary metagenome ERZ779889 (study PRJEB29588, sample SAMEA2160616) | human gut metagenome | biome: human gut; feature: human-associated habitat; material: faeces | place: Denmark | collected 2008/2010 ...
AGGCTGTCCGTTCTGCCCCTCCTGTCCGTTCTGTTTGCCCCGGTTGCGGCCGCGCTTGTTGCGCCGTTTGGCCGAGTCGAAACGGGTGATGCTGTCCTCCTCCGAACGGAACGACGGTTCGTCGGTTTCGGGTTCGAGGTCGCTGTCGTTCTGCAGCTGCTCGGCGCGCTTGCCGGCACGGTTGAGCGCCAGAATCTCCTTCACGCGCGAGACGGGCAGCGTGATGATGTTGGCCATCGAATCCTTGCTGCTGCTGAACGACATCGTTCCAGCCAGAATGTCGCTCTTCACCAGATGGAACTCCCCTTCGTCGGTCAGCAGCGGCTCGCGCAGCCGCGGGAACTCCTTGCGGGCATCGGCATAGGCGTCGTATTCGTACATCAGGCAGCACTTGAGCTTCGAGCACTGTCCGGCGAGCTTCTGGGGGTTGAGCGAGATGTCCTGCGTGCGGGCGGCTCCCGTGGTGACGCTCGAGAAGCTCGACATCCACGAGGCGCAGCACAGCTCGCGGCCGCAGGCGCCCAGACCGCCGATGCGGCCCGCCTCCTGGCGCGCTCCGATTTGCTTCATCTCGATGCGGATGTGGAACCGCTCGGCGAAGACCTTGATGAGCTCGCGGAAGTCGACGCGCTCGTCGGCTATGTAGTAGAAGATGGCCTTGATTTTGTCGCCCTGGTACTCCACGTCGCCGATTTTCATGTTCAGACCCATGTCGGCGGCGATTTGCCGCGAGGCAATCATCGTCTCGTGTTCGAGGGCGATGGCCTCCTGCCAGCGTTCGATGTCGTAGGGCTTAGCCTTGCGGTAGATTTTCTTGTACTCGCCGTTGTAGGGGGTGAATCCCGTGCGGCGCATCTGGCGGGCCACCAGGTCGCCCGTCAGCGAGACGATGCCGATGTCGTGGCCCGGCGAGGCCTCGACGGCGACGATGTCGCCCCGCTTGAGGTCGAGGTGGTTGACGTTCTGGTAGAACGAGCGGCGCGTATTCTTGAAGCGCACCTCCACGATGTCGCTCGGCAGGTTGACGGGATAATCCTCGAGCCACGAGGTTTCGTGGAGCTTGAAGCACCCCTCGCAGGGGAGTGCCTCGCACTCGGAGCCGCAGTCGCAGAAGCTGCAGCCGCGTCCCATTTCGGGTTTGCAGCAGTTTTTATGGTGGTTTACGGTTTGGTCCATGGTGTAAAATTTCCGTAAAGATACAAAAATTTTCCGATTCCTTACGCGGCCGTGCGCAGGCGGTGAACGCTGCGTCGGATGCGGAGTATCAGCATGAGGGCGGCGGCCGAGAGGCCGAACGAGAAGCCCACGAAGAGTCCCGAGGGCCCCATGCCGAGCGTGAAGCCCAGCAGATAGCCCACCGGCAGGTTGAGCACCCAGTAGGAGACCAGCGCGATGGGCATGATGATGTGCACGTCCTGGATGCCGCGCAGGATGCCCACCGAGACGTTCTGCACGCCGTCGGCCAGCTGGTAGAGCGCCGCAAAGAGCATCAGCTCCGAGGCGATGGCGATGACCTCGCTGTTCGAGGTGAAGAGGGTGGGAATCCAGGCGTGGAGGGCGATGAAGCAGAGTGCGGCCAGCGTGTTCCACGCCAGCACGAGGTGGTACGAGGCACGTGCGGCCAGCGTCAGTTCGCCGATGTTGCCCCGCCCGTAGCAGTGCGAGACGCGGATGGTCGTCGCCGCGCCAATCGAGAGGACAATCATGAAGGCGCAGTTGCCCAGCGTCATGGCTATCTGGTTGGCGCTGAGCGCCTCCTTGCCGAACCAGCCCATCATGATGCCCGTGCCGACGAAGGCCGACGATTCGAGGAACATCTGTGAGGCAATGGGCAGTCCCATGCGCAGCAGCGAGCGGATGTCGCGGCGGTTGAGGCTGCGCAGCGAGAAGCCGCGCAGGTAGAGGCGGTAGCGCGGGCGCTTGAGGAAGTAGCCCACCATCAGCAGTGGGGCGATGGCGCGCGAGAGCAGCGTGCCCAGACCGGCGCCTTCGGCCCCCATCTCGGGAAATCCGAGGTTGCCGTAGATGAACAGGGCGTTGAAGCCGATGTTGCAGAGGTTGGTGAAAATCGTCACGGCCATCTCCACGCGCGTGTTGCCGACCCCTTCGAGGAACTGCTTGAAGGCGAAGAAGAGCATCAGGAAGGGCATGCTGTAGACCAGCATGTGGTAGTAGGGGATGGCCATGTCGACCACCTCGACGGGCTGCCCGAGGCGGTAGAGCAGCGGTGTGGCGGCATACTGCAGCGCCCCGACGGCGAAGCCCAGCGTCGTGTAGAAGAGGATGCCGTTGTGGAGCAGCCGGGCCGAACGCTCGCGCTCCCTGCGGGCGTAGAGCTCGCCGACGAGGGGCGTAAGTCCCAGCGCGACCCCCACGGCCGCGATGAAGAGGATGAAGAAGACCGAGCCGCCAAACGATACGGCGGCCAGCGGCGTGGAGTCCTCACCGCCGTAGCGGCCGACCATCAGGTTGTCGGCCACCTGGGTGAGAATCTGTCCCACCTGGGTCAGCACGACGGGGAAGGCCAGCCGCAGGTTAGCACGGTATTGCTACTTGTATGTTGCGAATCGGTACATGCGTCGTATGGCAGTAGGGCTGCAAAGGTACGAATAATTCTCCCGAAAACCGACCATCCTTCAAGATTCGTTCCTGCCCGCATACGGCAAAGGCCGGACGGGAGCGACTCCCGTCCGGCCTTCGTCACCTCGCGTAGGCCGGTTTCCGCATGTCCGGCCTCTACGATTGGGGACTCTCAGAGAACCCGGACGCAGCGTACGCTGCAGCCCGAAGCCCGCTTGTTCGAATTGAACATCACGTAGTTGGCGTTGAAGTCGACCATCTTCGAGCTTCCTGCGTCAACGGACGAGGTCCAGTAGTATCCTTCGCGTCCCTGGGGGCCGGGAATGAGGCGGAGGACACCCGAATTGTTGGCCATCTGTCCCGCGGCGGGGAAGAACGAGTGGGCGTTGGTGAAGGTCCAGCCGTTGTTGAACGAACCATCGGAGAGGATGGACGACGAGTCAAATGCTGCAGCGCCCGTTGCGGTGAAGCCCGTGAAGACCTTCAGAGGTGCCACCATGTATCCCTCGGGGCAGGGGTCGTAGATGGTCTTGACGGGGGCCGTCTCGTCGGGGTTGCCCCAGAGGTGGTCGTTGCGGTGGGTGAGCGTCTCGGCATCGTCCGAACCGCCCAGACCGTACCAATCGAACATGTTGTTGTAGGTGCCCGTGAAGAACATCTCGGGATACTGGATGGCCTCCTGCAGCGTGGCGGCATCCGACGTGGTCGAGGTGGCGTATCCCACCATGGGCTGGTAGTCCGTGTCGGTGTAGACGACCGAACCATCCATGAGTGCGCCTCCGCTGTTGAAGCCTACGTAGGGGTCCTTTCTGCCCCACTGGTACTTGAGGCCGTCGTACGAGGAGAGGCTCCCTTCGGGCTGGGTCCATTCGCCCAGGTTGCGGTCCATGATGGTGAACTGCTCACCCTCGGCGTTGGTACAGGCCACATCCTTCACCTCGCTGTTGGCCCAGATGTGCCAGCTCCAGAGGATGGTGCCCCGCTTGCGCGGATAGGGCTCCGTGACGGGCTCGCCGTCCGTTACTGCGATGACGGCGTTGCCGTTGATGGTTCCCGAGGTGGTGAAGAGCACCTTGCCCTCCTTCGTCAGCTCGACGCTGGCGATGACACCGCCGGCCTCCGAGCCGGTCTCCCACAGCACCATCACATCCTTGGGTTCCAACTTGACGGGGGCATCAAGACCCGCAGTGGCGATGCCGGTGCCCATGACGGTGGCATCGAACTGATAGGTGGTGTTGGGCTGCGTGACGATGTAGCAGTTGGCATAGGCGCCGTTGGCGTTCAGGTCGACGGCATCCGCCACGGGAGCGGCAATCCGGACGCCGATTTCACCGTAGGCGCTCAGACCGGCGGCCGAGAGGGCGATGACCGAAACCTTGCCCTCCGTCTCGGCGAAGGTGTTCTCCTCGACCGGGGCCGTAATCTCGATTTTATCCTCCTTGAAGGCTACCTTCCAGCCGTCGGGCTTGCTGATTTGGGTATTCACGGCGCCCGTCATGGTGTAGTCGACGGCGACGGTCTCGCCGAAGGAGAACTCCAGCGGACCCTCCGTGTCGAATGAGAAGCTCAGCTGCTGGGTGACCGGAAGGTTGACAACGGTGCCGTCCATCAGCTCGATGACCAGCATGCCGTTCTCGAAGCGGACATCCTTGAAGAGGCTCTTCCCGTCTTCGCCCGAGGCTGCGACGCCGGTATCCTCCCACGTCACTCCGCCGTCGGCCGAGATTTCCCACGTTTCGGTCTCGGGGTTGATGCGTACGCGGGGCGCCACGGCAGCGGCCGGAATGCGGTTGCCCTCCTGGTCGGTCAGGAAGACAACGGTGCCTTCGGGGTTCTTGTAGCCCCACCAGTAGTCGCCCTCCTCCTCGACGACGATGATGGCCGGGGACCAGTCGCCCGAACCGCTCATGTCGATGGTGACGGTCGTGCCGTCGGAGAAGGTGATGGTCCATCCGTTCCCGGTCTGCACGGCCGAGTCTACGGTGACCTCCTTCTGGTTGAGTTTTTCGATGATGGTTTTCAATGCGTCAATCTCCTCCTGCATCGACTTTTCCAGTTGGTCAAGCCGCTCCGAAAGTCCGTTTACAGACTTCCAAAGGTCTGAGTCGTCGTAGGAGCAGAAGGTCAGTGAGAGCGTCAGCATTGCCGCCAGCAGGCAGCGCAGCAATTTCATTGGGGCAAGCTGTTTCATAGGTAATATATGTTAAGATGGGTTTCGTATACAAAGTAAATGATTTATACGCAAAAAATCGTTAACCTAAGTTCATGCCTCCAGATTTTGCATTTTCGGCAGATTATGGTTAATATTGCGTGCATGAACAAGGATTTGAAACAACTGGTCAAGGAAGAGTGTAAGTTCATGCCCTCCGACGCCCTTGTGGAGCGCTTTCTCGGGGCGATGGAGGAGATTCAGGTCAAACCGCGCCGCCGCATCATCGATTTCGGAAAAATCTGCACCGACGTGTTCTGCGTCAAGAGCGGCATCGTGCGGCTTTTCCATGTGGACGACGCCAAGGAGTCGACCTTCGGCTTTGCCTCTCCCGGTACGATATTCATGTCGCCGCTCTCGTTTTACCTCGACGCACCGGCCTTTCTGATGGCCGAAACCTGCAAGATACCCGCCACACTGCTGCGGATGAACCGTGCAACCTTCTATTCGTTCATCAACGGCTCGGACGAGTTCGCCCGCTGGATGTTCAGTCTGGCATCGGCCCAAATCTGCATCTGCGAGCGGAAGCTCTCGCTCATCAACGGCTCGGCCATGGAGCGCTATCAGGCCGTGCTGAAGAATCGGCCGGAGATTGTCGAGGCGGTAACCGACCGCGTGCTGGCCTCCTATCTGGAGATTACGCCGCAGCACCTCTGCCGGCTCAAGCAGCAGCTCCGCGACAAGCATTCATAGTCACCCGTTCGCCCCCCCCCTCCGGCGCTTCGTCTTTGGCGATTTGCCTCCGGCGATTTGTCCCGGTATTCGCCCGCGACTCTCTGCCCGGCCTGTCTGCCCGCGGCATTTGTTTTCGCCTGCTTATCCGCCTGTCTGCCAGCGACGTTTGTCCGCGCCAGTTCGTCCAAGACTTTTTGTCTGCGGTGTTTGCCTACGCCTGTTTGCCTGTGGTCTGTGTCACTGCCATTATCCGATGTTCGCTGCCCGGGATATTGTTCCGGAGAGTTGCCCTGTGGTGGGGAATTCCGGTTGCACCTGACTCTTTTTGCCGCCGAGAGCAGTACGGAAAAACAAAAAGACCCGATTTCAACTTGAAATCGGGTCTTTCGTGTGGTACCACCAGGAATCGAACCGGGGACACAAGGATTTTCAGTCCTTTGCTCTACCAACTGAGCTATGGCACCATCCGTTACGAGGTTACACGGTGTGTTTCTCTCGTATTGTGGTGCAAAGATAGGCATAATTTTCGAAACTGCAAGTCCTCGAGCCTCTTTTTTGTCGTTTTTGTCTCTTTTTTATTTGGTGAATGAGTTTATTGCCGGATTATCTATCTGTAAAACAGCTTTTTGCTCTGCACAGAGTGTCGTTTGGCTGATGCTTCGCGGAAGAGCCTGCTCGGATTTTCCCGCTGCCGCAACGAGGTGTTCGGCTCAAGGGTAGCAGGTTTGCGCTTAAAACTTATATAATATAGGTGTACCTCTATTTGTCCTTTGCGAGCGTTTTGGAAACGGCCTTGCCTGCGCAGTCTGTTGCATGTAATGCCGGAGGCGGGCTCCATTCCGGCATTGTGCGGTAGCATTGTGTCGCGTGAGTGGTTCTGTTTCCGCCCGGCAGCTCCGAGCCCCTTTGAACCGCTGCCCATCGCCAGGAGTGGGGCGGCCGAATCGCTTTTGCCAACTTCGGGTTCCCGGATAAGGCGGCTCCGCGGCGGTAATCCTTCCGGGCCATTCCCGTATTGTCTGGCAAGCCCGCTTCCGGTCAACGGCAGTGGCAGGTACAACTGCCGGCCGGGGCAGGTCTTGAATCGCGCCGGCATTGGCTGGTGCTTGCATTCTACTCTTCCCAACTCCCCTTTGCCACGACGGTTGCCCTTGTCCGGGACGTCGCCAACAAGGCAAATGGCCAGTTTCGGGGTCATGAAAACATCCGGACCGCAAAAATTTATACGTTGGTTACACATTCGTACCTGCGTGACGGGCTCGAACGCCCTGCCTGGCGTCAGGATGAAGTTTCGGGAGCCCGGTTTTGTTCTGTAGGGTTGGTTTTAAGTTCGATTTATCGCCAGTTGCGGGGCGGCTCCGTCGCTCGGTGGTCGAAATAGCTCTATTATGGGTCAAAATGGTGGTTACGGATTGTAACCTCATTTTTTACATCTAAGAAAAAATTGTAATTAATGCCTTCAAAAAACGCAAATAATTGTAAATTCCTTAAATTATTTAATAAAAATCACTTGCAAATTATATATTAGTTTCATATCTTTGACATTGAACTTTTATTCTAAAAAACCAATTAAAAACAACGCTTATGGTTAGAAAAATTGTACTATCGTTCATTGCTGCGATGGGCATCTTCGCCTTGGCGAGCGCTCAGCAACGGCAAGTTTCCGGTACAGTGACCGGGCACGATGGGAGTCCCATCGCGGGTGCGACAGTTCTTCTTGACGGCACCTCGATTGGTACAACGACCGGCGCCGACGGTTCGTTCGCAATCTCGGTTCCGGCAGACGGCACACTGGCCATCTCCTTCATCGGCTACCAGGCCGTGAAGGTCCCTGTTGCGGGAAAGACCCGCATCGATGTCACGCTGCATGAGGATACGACGGACATCGACGACGTGATTGTCGTGGCGTTCGGTACGGCCCGCAAGGAAGCGTTCTCCGGTTCGGCTTCGGTGGTTAAATCCGAGGATATCGCCAAGATGCAGACGTCGAACGTCGCTCAGCTGCTTTCGGGTACTTCGCCCGGTGTTCAGCTGCAGACCACTTCGGGTCAGCCCGGTTCGGCTCCCAAGGTGATGATTCGCGGTATCGGCTCCATCTCGTCGAGCACCGACCCTCTGTGGGTTGTCGACGGTATCCCCTACGACGGTGACCTGGCCCTCATCAACTCGAGCGACATCGAGAACCTGACCGTCCTCAAGGACGCTGCCTCGACGGCCCTCTACGGTTCGCGTGGTGCCAACGGTGTCGTCATGGTGACCACCAAGCGCGGCAAGGGCGGCGATGCAATCGTTACGGTCGATGCCAAGGTGGGTGTCAACTCTCGTGCCGTTCGCGACTACGAGTACGTGGACAATCCGGCTCTCTACTACGAGACGATTTACGGTGCCATGTATGATTATGGTGTCAATGAACTCGGTTACGGAGCTTCGGCCGCTCAGCGCTACGCCAACGACGAGCTGATTCGCAGCCTCCGTTATCAGGTTTACAATGTGCCCAAGGGCCAGTATTTCATCGGCTCCAACGGTAAAATCAACCCCAACGCCACGCTGGGCAACGTCTACACGGCGTCGGACGGCAACCGCTACCTGCTGACTCCCGATGACTGGGAGGATGCCGCTTTCCACACCTCGGTGCGTCAGGAGTACAACGTCAACGTGTCGGCTTCGAACGACCGCGGCAGCTTCTACGGTTCGTTCGGCTACATGAACGACAAGGGTATCGTGACCAACTCCTACATGAAGCGTTACACCGCTCGACTGAAGGCCGACTACCAGGTAAAGAAGTGGCTCAAGGTGGGTGCCAACGCCAGCTACGCCAACTACGACTCGCAGAGCGTATTCGAGGAGGCCTCCTATGGCTCGAACTCGGTATCGAACCTCTTCGGTGTGGTAACCCAGATGGGCCCTATCTACCCGCTCTACGTTCGTGACGAGAACGGCAACATCCTGCGCGACCAGTACGGCCACCTGCGCTACGACTACGGTTCGGGCGAGGCTGCGGACGGTATCGCCGGCCTGCAGCGTCCCGTGATGACCGGTTCTAACGCCATTGCCACCCAGCAGCTCGACATCGAGAGCCAGGCCATCGGCAACGCCTTCACCGGTACTGCATTTGCAGAGGCCACTTTCCTCAAGGACTTTAAGTTCCAGTTCAACGTCGGTGTCAACCTCGACGAGACCCGCTATACCAACTTCACCAACCCCTACTACGGCGGTTACAAGGACATGAACGGTATTCTGGGCAAGGAGCACGACCGCTTCTTCTCGTTCAACATGCAGCAGATTCTCAGCTACAACAAGACTTTCAACGACAAGCACACCGTCGACATCATGATTGGTCACGAGAACTACAAGCGCAAGAGCTCGGTGCTCCACGCCTCGTCGTCGAACATGTTCTCGGACAAGCTGCTCGAGCTGGCTGGTGCAATCGTTAAGGGTACGAATACCTCTTATGAAAACGGCTACAACACCGAAGGATATTTCGGTCGTGCCGAGTACAACTACGACAACAAGTACTTCGTCAGCGGTTCGTATCGTCGCGATGCATCGTCGCGCTTCCATCCCGACCACCGTTGGGGTAACTTCTACTCGTTGAGCGCCGCATGGCTTATCAACAAGGAGAACTGGTTCAATGCTCCCTGGGTCGACATGCTGAAAATCAAGGCTTCGGTAGGTCAGCAGGGTAACGACGGTATCGGTGAGTACCGCTACACCGACCTGTGGCAGATTCAGTCTGCAGGTGGTGAGGTTGCCGGTACGCTCTATACGAAGGGTAATCCCAACATTACGTGGGAGACCAACACCAACATCAACGCCGGTGTTGACTTCAGCCTCTGGCAGGGCCGCTTGAGCGGTACGGTCGAGTACTTCTACCGCAAGACTTCGGACATGCTCTTCCGTCTGCCCGTGCCGCTGTCGATGGGTTATTCGTACTACTACGACAACATCGGCGACATGCACAACGCAGGTGTCGAGTTGACCCTGAACGGTACGGTAATCCGCACGAAGAACGTGCAGTGGGATTTGAACCTCAACATGACCCACTACAAGAACGTCATCGACCGTCTGCCGGCCGACCTCATCGAGCATGATGCCGGTTATCAGAGCGGCAACTTCTGGATGGCCGAGGGCAAACCCCTCTACAACTGGTACATCAAGCGCTATGCAGGCGTTAATCCCGATACGGGTGAGGCCATGTACTGGGCTTGGGAGGACAAGAACGACCATTCGAAGGGCATGAAGAAGGTGAACAACACCAGTGAGGCCGACTACATGGAGGTTGGCAAGACCTCGCTGCCCGACCTCTACGGCGGTTTCGGTACGACGGTTGCCTTCTACGGCTTCGACCTTTCGGTTAACTTCACCTACTCGATTGGCGGTTACGCTTTCGACTACGGCTACTACAGCACGATGGGCTCGCCCGGTACGTCGGGTGGTTTGAATATCCACCGCGATGTGCTCAAGTCGTGGACTCCCGAGCACAAGAATACGGATATCCCGCGTTATCGTTACCAGGACCTCTATACGGCCGGTTACTGCGACCGCTTCCTGGAGGATGCAAGCTATCTGAACCTGCAGAATATCAACTTCGGTTATACCTTCCCGAAGAGATGGCTCAAGAAGCTCTCCATCGAGTCGCTGCGTATCTACCTCTCGTGCGAGAATGTCTTCTACTGGTCCAAGCGTGAGGGCTTTGACCCGCGTCAATCCTTCTCGGGTGACGATGTCAGCAACACGCGTTACTCTCCGATTCGTGTGATTTCGGGTGGTATTACGCTGAAATTCTAAACCATAAAACTGAAGGACGAATATGAAAATATTGAAATATCTTGTTGCGTTCGGTGCCGTTGCATCCCTTACGACGGGCTGCATCAAGGAGGAGCTGCCGACCAGCTACGTTTCCAACGAGCAGATGGCCGAGTCTCCTGCCGCACTGGTAAACGGTATGAATGCCTGGCTCACGACATTCAATACGATGGGACTCGCCGACGGACAGCACTACGATTTCGGTTGGCCCGGCATCTGCATGGGTACCGATGCTCTGACGCCCGACGTGGCTGTAACGGATTACGGTTATGACCCCGGTTTCCTCAACTGGCGAGGTGTTACTCCTGAGCTGAGCCAGGAAGGAGCGGCTCCCCGTTTCATCTGGAACTTCTGCTATTCGCTCATCAACATGGCCAATACGCTCATTGGCCAGATTGACCCCGAGAACATGTCCTCGACCCAGCAGGAGTACCTTGGTCAGGCGCTTGTTTATCGCGCCATGGCCTACTTCCATCTGGCTCGTATTTTCGAGTACAAGGGTACGGAGCACGGCGCATGGGACGGTCTTTCGGTCCCCATCGTCGATGAGAACACCTCCGAGCAGATGGGGCGTCGCAACCCCCGCGTCGAGACTGACAAGCTCTATGATGAGTTGATTCTTCCCGACCTTCAGAACGCTGTCAAGTATCTTGAGGGTTACACGCGTACGGCTAAGAACAAGGTTGACCAGGCCGTTGCCTACGGTATGCTGGCCCGCGTATATCTGCAGCGCGAGCAGTGGAAGGATGCAGAGGAGGCTGCTACCAATGCCATCGAGCTGAGCGGTGCCACGCCGCTGACCGAGGCTCAGTGGATGAGCCCCACCACCGGCTTCAACGACATCTCGACGCCTGCATGGATGTGGGGTATCATCGTAACGGCCGACAACCGCGTCGTAACGACCGGTATCTGCAACTTCGTATCGTTCATGGCGCCCGAGGCTACCTATGGCTACAGCGCAGCCGGTGGCTGGTCTTCGGCCAAGCAGATTGATGCGGCGCTCTTCGCCAAGATTCCCGATACGGACTGGCGCAAGCGTTCGTGGGTGAACCCCGACCGTGAGAAGTATCCCTACTCCTACTATCAGACGACGCTCGACAAGAAGACGTGGGAGAACTCGATTCAGGACTACACCGGCTTCAAGTTCCGTCCCGGCGAGGGTAACGGCGTTACCTTCAGCGTAGGTTCGGTTGCCGACTTCCCGCTCATGCGCGTCGAGGAGATGTACCTGATTCAGGCCGAGGCTGCCGGTATGCAGAACCTTTCGCGCGGCAAGCAGCTGCTCGAGTCGTTCGTGCAGACCTACCGAACCCCGAGCTTCCGTTCGGCTGCTTCCGATAGTAAGGGCCTTCAGGATGAGATTTTCCTGCAGCGTCAGATTGAGTTCTGGGGCGAGGGTATCATCATGTTCGACTACAAGCGTCTGGACAAGCCGCAATTCAAGGGCTATACCGGTACGAACCACTTCCCGGAGTGCCGCTATAACAGCCCCGACGGCAATGCACCCTGGACGACGCTGCCGCTCCCGCTGGCTGAAGTCAGCGCCAATACGATTCTCAAGGACCAGCAGAATCCCGACCCGGTTCTCTATCGTGGTACCCTGTGGCGTTAGTAACGTGTAATTTGTAAAACAGATAACTCATGAAAGCTATCAAGAAATTATTATATTTTCTGGCCGTGGCCGGCACGACGATGTTTGCATCGTCGTGCACGGAGGAGATGGACTACACGCCGGCACCGCGTCCGGCGGGTCAGCAGGTCTATTTCGCTACCGACATGAGCGAGACGGTCAACCTGGAGGAGAACTCTTCGTCGGTTACGATTCCCGTATACCGTGTTGTCGCCGATGAGGCAGCCTCCTTCTCGATTTTCGCAACTGAGGAGAGCTCACTCTTTTCGATTCCCTCGACGGTGGATTTTGCTGCCGGTGAGAACTCTACCAATCTGGTTATCACTTATGATTATGCGAAGCTGACGCAGGACCAGATGTATCCCTGCACGCTTACCATCGGTGATACGGAGAACACGTCGCCCTACGGCATGAGCTCGTATGAGTTCTCGTTTGTTGCACCTGCTCCGTGGACCTCGCTGGGTATGGGTACCTATACCGAAGACGTCATTACGGCAGCCTATGGTATTGACAATGTATCGTTCGAGGTTGAGGTTCAGCAGTCCGACAGCAATAAGGGTCTCTATCGTCTGAAGAACCTCTACCGTGCCGGTACCGGTCTGTTTGCGATTTACAACTTCGCAGATGCTACGGGTGCAGCTTCGGACTACTACATCACCCTTGATTGCTCGAATCCCGAAGCCGTAACCATCGCCGAGCAGCCTCTGGGCTTCTCCATGGAGGGTTATGGCGAGCTGAAAATCTTCAGCAACGCTCCGGGTACGTTGGCTAATGGTGTGATTACCTTCCCCAAGAATGGCCTTTCGCTTAACATCCCGACCCTCAGCAACAATGTTCCTACGAATGCTTCGGGCAAGTTCAAGCTCGTTCTTCCCGGTGCCGTGGATATCAATCCGACTGTAGCTGTTGAGTTCGTAGGTACCTATACGTCGTCGGACAATACCTCTTCAGCAATCTTCAAGCTGACCCCCAACGATGATGTGGCTTCGTATAAGTATGCCTATTTCGAGGGCGTAGCTTCGGCAGCTCAGGTTGAGGAATATGTTGAAGGTATCATCAACGGTACGATTGAGAGCTCCGAGATGGAGAGCTCGGGTGCCGAGGAGAATCTGCTTGTTTCCATCGCCAAGTCCGGTCGCTATACTCTTGTAGTCATTCCTTACGGCACGGCTGCTGGCGCCGCAGTTGCGGGTACTCCGACCTCTCTTGCCTTCAAGTATAGCGCAGGCGGCGAGGAGGTTCCCGATGCTCCGGCTCCCGAACTGACGCTCGAGACCATCCCTGCATACGAGGGCTACGACGAGGCGACGAGCTTCTTCTTTCGAATCAAGGGTGCCAATATCTCGGCAGGCAAGATTTATCTGAACAAGACGAGCGTCATTGAGGGTTCCGGAATTGACATCAAGGATATCATCAACGAGTATGGTGAAGACCTGTCTGATTCCGAGATTGAGGAGATTGTTTCCGAGAATGGTTACGAGAACGGCTACGTCAAGTTGGAAACCGGCACCTCTTACACGATTGCTGTTCTTGTACAGAACATCGACGGTGTTGAGTTAATCAAGACGCTGGAAAAGACTCTTTAGCGGCAGGAATATCACTCCGCAAGTTGATAATGAAAGACCACTTCCCCAGGAAGTGGTCTTTTTTTGACGGAGACGTGAGGACGTTGTCTTGTCGGCGTTCTGTGTTCGGCTCTTCCAAGCCTGTGGCGCCCCGAATTGGTTAATCCGCCTCGGAAAATCGTCTATGTTCGTGTTTTTTAGCTCAGTTTGCAAAAAAATGCTATTTTTGCAGCAAAATAAAGTTTCGACGTTATGAAAATCACGGAAATCATTCCCGGAATCCATTACGTGGGCGTCAACGACCGCACCACGACCCGCTTCGAGGGGCTCTGGTCGCTCCCTTACGGCGTCTCGTACAACTCCTACCTCGTTGTCGACGAGCAGGTGGCCCTCATTGATACGGTCGAGGAGGCGTTCGGCAGCCGCTTTGTCGAGAACATCCACGAGGTGCTCGGTGACCGAACGGTCGACTACCTCATCGTAAACCACATGGAGCCCGACCATTCGTCGTCGATTCGGACGCTGCGTCTGCTCTATCCCAAGATGCTGATTGTCGGCAACGCCAAGACGCTGCAGATGCTTGCGGGTTTCTATGGCATCACCGACGGAACGCTCGAGGTCAAGGAGGGCTCCACCATCCAGCTCGGTGCGCACACCCTTCAGTTCCACCTCGCCCCGATGGTTCACTGGCCCGAGACGATGGTGACCTGGTGCCCTGAAGTGAAGGTGCTCTTCTCGGGCGACGCCTTCGGTACGTTCGGTGCGCTCAACGGCGGCATCACCGACTCGCAGCTCGAACTGGACCACTTCTGGGACGAGATGCGCCGCTACTACGCCTGCATCGTGGGCAAGTATGGCGCTCCGGTGCAGAAGGCGCTGCAGAAGCTGGGCGGACTGCCCATCGAGACCATCTGCGCGACGCACGGTCCCGTATGGCAGCGCGAGATTCCGCGTGTGGTTTTGATGTACGACCGTCTGAGCCGCTACGAAGGCGAGCATGGCGTGGTGATTGCCTACGGCTCGATGTACGGCAATACGGAGCAGCTGGCCGAGCGGATTGCCCGCGAGCTGGCCGAGCGTGGCGTGCGGCCGATTGTGATGCACAATCTGACGACGGCCGACATGTCGATGGTCGTGCGCGACGTCTTCAAGTACGATACGCTGCTCGTCGGTTCGCCGACCTACAACGCCGAGCTCTTCCCCGAGGTGGAACACCTGCTGCGCAAGATTGAGGCGCGCTGCGTGCCGACGCGTAACTTCGGATTCTTCGGTTCGTTCTGCTGGGCCGGTGCCGCCGTGCGCCGCATGAAGGAGTTCGCCGAGCGGATGAAGTGGGAGCCCATCTGCACCCCCGTGGAGATGAAGCAGGGCTTCGACGCCCGCAGCTACGACGCCGCCCGGACGCTCGCCGAGCAGGTAGCAGCCCGCTTCAACGAGCAGTAGAAGCCGCGCGGCTGTGTACCTCTGCCCGTGCCGTGGTGTTCGCGGTCGATGGCAGCGGGGCAGCGGGTCCGTGGAGCCGTTGGCAGTAAGCCAAACGGGAGACCTTCTCGAAAGAGGGTCTCCCGTTTTTTTGTTCGGAGCCGGACTGAACGGTAGCGTGCCTCCGGTCAAAGGCCGCTACGTGTCCGGCTCGGAGATTCAGAGGCTCAGAGGGTCGGAAGTGCGGCGCGGCGGGCGTTGAACTCCTCGACCAGCGAAGCGACAATCTCGCCTGCCGACGGCAGGTCACGGATGAGCGAGGCGATTTGTCCGATTTCGAGCTCTCCCTCCTCGAGGTCCCCCTCGAAGATGCCCCGTCGTGTCCGACCGAAGCCTATCAGCTCGCGCAGCTCGTCGGCCGAGGCTCCGCGCGCCTCGGCCTCCTCCATGTGGTGGTAGAAGGTGTTGCGGATAAGCCGTGTGGGGCTCAGCCGCTTGAGTGCAAGCATCGTATCGCCCTCCTGCAGCGTGATGCAGAGCTGTTTGAACTCCTCGCTGGCCGAACTCTCGGCGCTGAGTGCAAAGCGCGTCCCCATCTGAACGCCCTCGGCGCCCAGTGCGAAGGCAGCCAGCATGCCGCTGCCCGTAGCGATGCCGCCGGCCGCGATGAGGGGGAGCGTCACCGCCTCGCGCACCTGCGGGATGAGGACCATCGTCGAGCTCTCCTCGCGTCCGTTGTGGCCGCCCGCCTCGAAGCCCTCGGCTACGACGGCATCGACCCCCGCAGCCTCGCTTTTGCGGGCAAATCGCGAGCTCGAGACCACGTGGGCGACCTTGCACCCGGCATCGTGCAGCCGCGAGGTCCAGGTGGCCGGATTTCCCGC
>ERZ779889.2362-NODE-2362-length-15762-cov-4.603871_pt1 | contig 15762 bp, 13 predicted proteins | sample MGYA00511030_ERZ779889 | MGnify/ENA primary metagenome ERZ779889 (study PRJEB29588, sample SAMEA2160616) | human gut metagenome | biome: human gut; feature: human-associated habitat; material: faeces | place: Denmark | collected 2008/2010 ...
CTATATTTCAATAATTTCAAAGAACTATTTATCCACTTTTACGGGACAGTAATGAATCTATGTATTAAAAATGACATATTTTCACACCGATTGACTCCGTTTTATGCTTTTTACTGTTCTAAATTGCGCAGGAATTATATTGTTATTTACTTTTATGATAATAAAATATGAATGCAGATAGAGGGAAAATTGAAAGGCGATAAAGAAAATTTCGCCTTTCAATGCTTGTATTTTACTGCGTCGGAGCAGTTCTGACAGACTAAAGTGTGATTTTTAATGACAGGTTGCCTCCGTTATGATCAGAGACGTTCGCAATGTATATTCCTTTTGGGAAATCCTTGAGCGAGATGCGTGATCTGTCTGTAATATCAATTAATTTTTGCCCCGCTGGCGAGTGGAGTGTCACGTTTTTCATCGTGCTTCCGTCGAGTGTGCGGAGCGTGCGTGTGCTGTTGTCGAAAACAACACGGCTGTCTGACGCCTCGGCCTTGTCTATACCGTCGGTGAGATATGCGTTGTCGCGTACGTCACGAATCTCTTCTGCTGACAGCAGACCTTTGAAGAAGTACAGCTCATCTATCTTTCCGTGCCAGTAGTCTTTGTTGATTTTGTGTCCGCCTATGCGGAAACCTCCCTTGCAGGCTTCGAACGCATTGGTTGAGACAGTGCGGTCGCGCTCACCGTTGATGTAGTAAGTCACGGTGCGGTCTGCCGGATTGCACACTATTGCTACGTGCTGCCATACACCCCGTTTGAATGAACCGTCGGATGCCGGATTGTGCCGGTTGCCGAGAAAATTGTTGAAGAAGTATCTTGTGTCGCCGCCTGCCGTGGGTGTTTCGAGGCGAGTATAGAGCAATATTCGGCCCGTTCCGCTGTTGTCTTTTTGCGCAAGCAAAATCTCATCGCGGAAGTAATTGCCGTTCTCCACAGCACCCGACGTGGGCACGGCTGTCTCTTCATCGTATATCCATGCGCATATGGTATATTGCGTATTCTTTGTATCTACGGTCCCGGTGGTGTTGAAATCCAGATACTGGGCATTGCCGTTGAGCGACAGAGCCTGTCCGAACTTGCCTTCGTCGAAGCTGTGTCCGTTTGAGGTGAGCGCGTAGTCGTTCGGCGATTTGTCTTTCAGGTCACCGTCGAACGGGTAGTAGAACAGCAGTTCTTTCTCCGTGTCGGGCATGTCTTCCTCGACGGTCAGTCCCACGCTTTTAGCCCAGTTGTTCCACAGCGTCTTCAGTTCTCTCACCTTGTCAGGATGCTCGGCCGCCACGTTGTTGGTCTCCGAATAGTCTGTTGACAGGTCGAACAGCTGCCATCCACCGTTGCGCAGCGATGTCATCTTCCAGTTGCCTACACGTACGGCGCGTCCGTTCTCGTGCTCCCAGAACAGCGTGCGCTCGCCGTTCCATTCTCCCTCGCCGCTTATCAGAGGCAGCAGACTGCGGCCCTCGGCTGCGAGCGGATGAATGTTGTGGCCCTTGTATGTCGTAGGATATTCGGCGCCTGCAAGCGAGATGCAAGTCGGCATGATGTCGATGAAGTGACAAGGCTCGTTCACTATCGTGCCGCGTCCGCTCTTCATTCCTGCCGGCCAGTGCACGATGGTCGGGGCGGCGATGCCTCCGTGGAACGATTCCGCCTTCCAGTAGCGGAACGGTGTGTTGATGGCTCCTGCCCATCCCGTGCCGAGATAGTTGTACGACAGCTCGTCGCCCGGTGTTCTCGAGTTGTGGGTCACCATCTGTCCGTCGCGTGTTCGGTCGTGTCTGTCGAACTCGCCTATGCTGTAATTCTCCGACGAAGCGCCGTTGTCTGATGAGAATATGATGATGGTGTTGTCATATTCACCTGTGTCCTTGAGTTTCTGTATTATGCGTCCCACACCCTGGTCCACGCAGTCTATCATGGCCGCATGCACCTCCATGTTGGCCGCCTCTAACTCCTTGTCGGTCTCGTTCTCCCAAAGTCGTCCCGACTCGTTGCGCGATACAGGCGTCTGTCCGGGAGTTATCAGTCCGAGTTCCACCATGCGTGCGTAGCGTTTCTCGCGCAGCACGTCCCATCCTTCGTCATACATGCCCTTGTATTTTGCTATGTCCTCCGGCTTGGCGTGCAGCGGCCAGTGCGGCGCGTTGTATGCCACGTACATGAAGAAAGGCTCGTCTTCCGATTTCAGGTCGTCGAGCATGTCTATTGTTTTGTCGGTTATGAAGTCGGTGGAATAGAAGTCCGACGGAATCGCGTCGGTGTATATCGGTTCCTCGTTGTGCACGAGCGAGAACGGGTCGAAGTGGTTTACTACGCCCCATATCGTGCCCCAATGCTCGTCGAATCCGCGGTTGCACGGATAGGTCTCCACCGGAGCGAACGGCCGGTTGTCGAATGTGTTCTGATGCGACAGCCAAGCCATCTGGTCGGCATTGTTGCCTATGCCCTGCGTGAGCGACAGATGCCACTTGCCGCTCATGGCCGTGTGATAGCCTGCGGTCTTGAGAACTTCGGGTATGGTGACGCATTCGTTGTTCAGACTCTGTCCCATTCCCATGATGCCCGCCTGCTGGGCGTATAGTCCGGTCATCAGTGCGGCCCTCGACGGACAGCTTCGTCCGGCGTTGAAAAACTGAGTGAAGCGCATACCGTTGCTTGCGAGCGCGTCGATGTTGGGCGTGTGTATCTCGCCGCCGAAGCATCCGAGATCGGAGTATCCCATGTCGTCCACCATGATTATCATGATGTTCGGCCGTTGGTCCTCGGCCTGTGCGGCAGCCACCACCGGCAGTGCGGCAGTAGCGGACAACATAAGTTGTCTGGTTTTTTTAATGTTCATAATGGATGTAATTAATTGTTAAGTATGTGTAATAGTTTTATTATAACAAACATTCCCTAGGTTTGGAGCGATAAGCTTGGCGTGTCCTTATGTGTTGTGCACTACCGCCAGAGACTTATGTTTATGTTTTCAAAGATAGTGATTTTTTCCGATAAATCATTCATCCTGAGCCGAAAAGATGCCGAAAATGTCTTTTATGCGTCGCGCTGCGGATTCTATGATGATGTCCGGAGCATGATGCCGACGACCGGATGGGACGGTATGAAACCTACGCGCGCGTTAAAATATATAATGTGTAGGCCGTTAATAGGAATAAATTTTGTAAGTTTGCAATAACACTAAACCAATAACAGCAATTTATGGAAAACGTCATAGAAGAAAGACTCGGACGCCTGCGTGAGGTGATGAGGCGCGAACACCTCGCTGCTTTCGTGTTTCCGAGCACCGACCCGCACGGCAGTGAGTATGTGCCGTCGCGCTGGGAGGGACGCAAATGGATATCGGGTTTCGACGGCTCTGCGGGACTGGCGGTGGTCACTATGGATGCCGCCGCGCTGTGGACCGACTCGCGCTATTTCCTGGCAGCCGAAGAACAGTTGCGCAATACTGAGTTCGTGCTTATGAAAGAAAAGGTGGAGGGCACGCCCACACCCGCCCGCTGGATTGCCTCGCAGCTGCAAGGCTCGGCATCGACAGAGATAGGCATCGACGGCATGAGCTGCAGCACGACAATGGCTGAGGCTCTCATTGCCGACCTGCGCAGGGCGGGAGGAATGACCGTGCGCACCAATCTCGATGTTCTTGAGGAGATATGGACCGACCGTCCGGCAGTTCCTGAGGGTGAGGTTTGCGTGCACGACATAAGGTATGCGGGCGAGACCCGTGCCGACAAGCTGCGCCGCATACGTGCCGCGCTGCGCGAGGTGCATGCCGACGGAATGCTCATGTCGGCACTCGACGACATCGCCTGGACACTCAACCTACGCGGTACCGACGTTCACTGCAACCCGGTGTTCGTGAGCTATCTGCTCATAGCGCAGGACAGGGCAACGCTGTTCATCAACCGTAAGAAACTCTCGCCGCAGATTGTCGGTGAGTTGAAGGCCGACGGTGTGACGATTGACGACTACGCCAACGTGGCGCGCGGACTGAAGAAATATCCCGAATACAACATCCTGATAGATCCCGACGAGACCAATTATACGCTTTATAAGGTGGCCATGGCGCACAACGTGATAAGACACTCGTCGCCCGTGCCGGCCATGAAGGCCGTTAAGAACGCCGCCGAGACCGAAGGCTTCCGCCGCTCAATGATCCGCGACGGTGTGGCTTTGGTGCGGTTCCTCATGTGGCTGAAGCCTGCCGTGGAGCGTGGCGGACAGACAGAGATCACTGTCAGCGAGCATTTGCGCGAGTTGCGCGCCGCCGACCCAATGTACAGAGACCTGTCGTTCGACACCATAGCCGGCTATCAGGAGCATGGCGCGATAGTGCATTATGAGGCCACTCTGGCGAGCGACGCCATGTTGAGGCCAGAGGGTCTGATACTCATTGACAGCGGTGCCCACTATGCCGACGGCACTACTGACATAACGCGCACCATAGCTCTCGGACCGGTGACCAACGAGCAGCGGCGTGTATATACACTCGTGCTGAAGGGACACCTGCAGTTGCAGAACCTGAAGTTCCCATACGGGGCATCAGGCACTCAGCTCGACGCCGCCGCACGCATGGCCATGTGGCGCGAGGGCATGAACTATCTGCACGGCACGGGCCACGGCGTGGGCTCCTATCTCAACGTGCACGAAGGCCCGCACCAGATACGCATGGAGTGGCGTCCGGCACCGCTCGTGTCCGGCATGACCGTTACCGACGAGCCCGGACTCTATCTGTCGGGACGCTTCGGCGTGAGGACTGAGAACATGCTGATGGTGAAAGACTATATGGAGACGGAGTTCGGACGTTTCCTTGAGTTCGAACCGCTCACGCTCTGTCCTATAGACAAGACGCCGATAATAGCATCTATGCTTACAGACGAGGAACGGGCGTGGCTCGACGATTACCACCGCCGTGTTTACGAAAAGCTGGCTCCGCATCTCCAGCCCGACGAGTGCCGCTGGCTTGAGGATGCCTGCTCACCGCTCTGAAAGTCGCAGGGCGCAGACGCACACCGATGTCTCTGATGCGTCCGCGCCCTGTTCATTTAAGGCTGCGTTTCACTACGGCAGGATTGCCAACGGCAAGCGAGTCGTCCGGAATGTCGTGCACAACCACCGAGCCAGCCCCTATTATGCAGCGCTTGCCTATTGTCACGCCCGGACAAACTATGCAACCGCCGCCCAACCAAGTGTCTTCGCCGATGGTGATGGGATAGGCCGTCTCTTTCTCCTCGCGTCGTTCCACGTAGTCAATGGGGTGGTGGGGAGTATATAACTGACACGCCGGTCCTATCTTCACGTTGTCGCCGATGCGTATCCACCCGCCGTCGAGCATCACGCAGTTGTAGTTTATGAATACGTTGCGCCCGATTACTATGCCGTTGCCGTGGTCGCAGTGGAACGGCGGGCACACGGCCGATGATTCAGGTATGCCCGGTATGAGCTCCTCTATGACGCTTCGGTAGTCGTCATCGTTTATCGTCATGGTCTGCAGACGCGCGCACAACCGCTTGGCATGCACCAGACTCTCGTATATCTCGCCCCTGTCGAAGCGGTACATCTCCCCGCTCCTCATCTTCTCGAATTCTGTTTTCATAGTCGTAAGATTAATTTGTTTGTGGTACAAAGATAGTGAAAGGCGAGTGCAATAGCAAATGGAAAAACGAAGTTTTTACAGATTTGCTATTGCCGAGCCGCCTCCTGTCTTATTCAAAGATAGTGAAAGGCGAGGGCAATAGCAAATTTGAGAAACTATGTTTTTCAGAATTTGGCATTGCCGAGCCGCATCCTATCTTATTGAAAGATAGCAAAAGGCGAGTGTAATGACAAAATAAAGAAACGAAGTTTTTACAGATTTGCTATTGCCGATCCGCCTCCTATCTTCTTAAAAGATAGCAAAGGTCGAGCTCAATGACAAAATAAAGAACCACCGTTTTTTAAGTTTTGATATATCCAATCCGCCTCCTGTCTTATGAAGATATATCGAAAAACAATCGCCCCCACAAATCATATAAACCTTGTTCCCCCGAATTTATCCTTGCCGACCTCCCTCCTTTATAATCCCAATAATAGTATAAAGTTTGTTCAACAACAAAGCAGTAAACCACTTTTTTTTCTCAGTAGCCCCCCACTGAGTCTAATTCCAATAGACAGACTACGTTTCCGCACCCTAATAAACGCCATCCTCTTCTTCCCGAATGTCCCCAATATGCCCCACTTTCAAATTGTAACCACATTTCGCTTTTTCCGTCTCAGTTTCCCATTATACCCCAAAAAATAAGCGCGTATTTGCGAGCAGACTCTCCCTCGACCGCAAATACGCGAATTATGAGCGTTTTACGTAATCCATTGAATAGCAATACTTTATGTTCAAGAGCCGTTTCCCCGCTTTGCAAAAAGCACCATTTCACCTTGCGAAATGGCCCATTTCAGAGGCCGAAAAGCACCATATCGCACCCTAATATGGGCTTAATTGCATCGCGAAATGGGCATTATCAGAACACATAATGTATTCTTCCGGACTATGGTATGGGGTATATCAATAGACATTACAGCCCGAAACGACCTCTTTCACATCCGATTTAACATCCATTCACGTCTCTTTTGCGAAAATATTTTGTCAAAATTTAGTCAAGAAAATTGTAAGTTGTTTTCTGCGTTTTCTTTAAAAATGCTGATTTAGAGACATAAAAAGGTATCGAAAGAGTGCGCCGGTTTTATGATAATGTGAATTCGTAGAACTCACATTATTATTGTAAAAACAAAAGAATGATGACTATTTTAGAATATACTTTGAATATTGATTATTACAAAATTGCATTTCTTCTATTTAATAGCTATATTTGTATAATATATCAATATTACTGCAATTTAAATGTAAATAATTAGATTATAATAAAGAAAAAATAATATGGCTAAGAAAATTGTGCAATCAGTAGAACCTAATATAGCTGATCTTGCAAACGGATGGCTTAAATCATATAAATTAAATTATAAATTAGAGCAAGAATTTCTTAATCCAGAAATAGATAAAGCACTTGCTGATTATTTCACTAAGAACGGTGGAAGTGGAGCAAACCGCCCTGATGCAAAACTACTCTTGCGAGACAAGAAACTTAAAGATTATCCTATCTTAATAGAATATAAAGGTTACAAAGATCGTCTTGTAAAACTTGATGCTAATGGGTATGTAGAAAATAAAAATAAAAAAAATGAATGGTTATTCAAAAATATAAATTCGTATGCAGTTAATGGTGCCGTACACTACGCAAACGCCATTCTACATCTAACAAATTTCACGGACATTATAGCTATTGGTGTAACCGGATATAAAGATGAGTTTGGCAAATTACAACATGAAATAGGTGTATATTATGTTTCCAAAAGCAATTTTGGAATGGGGCAAAAGGTCGGAGACTATTCTGACTTGTCATTTTTAGCACCTAAAAATTTTGATGCCTTTATTGAAACCGTCGAGTCTCTAAATCTTACCCAAGAAGAAATAGACAAAATAAAAGAGCAACGGGAAAGAGAAATATCAATTAGTTTAACTCGATTGAATAATGATATTTATCAGAATGAAAAAGGATTGGGCGAAAATGATCGCATATATCTTGTTGCAGCTTCTATTATTGCGACTTTGGGAATACCTGGTAAAGTGACTCCTCTTGAAAAGTCTGATTTAAAGTCTTCTTCTGAGAAAGGTAATACAGATGGAGACATAATAGTAAGAAAAATAAAAGCGTTCTTGGATGAAAGAAACTTGCCGGAAGGTAAGAAACAACTTATCATAAGGACTCTTGAAAATACTCTTACTACAGACAATATCAATAAAGTAGAAAATGGTGAGAGCCAGCTAAAAAGAGTCTTCACCAAAATTATTGATGATTTAGGGATATATTATAAAATTGGTCTTACGACTGATTTCACGGGCAAACTTTTTAATGAAATGTATAGTTGGCTTGGTTTTTCACAAGACAAGCTTAACGATGTAGTGCTTACACCTTCCTATGTAGCCAGATTGTTAGTCAAATTGGCACGTGTAAATAAAGACTCTTATGTTTGGGATTTTGCAACTGGTTCAGCAGGATTATTAGTTGCTGCAATGAATGAAATGCTAATCGATGCAAAAAATAGTATTACATCTCCAGAAGAATTAGCGAAAAAAGAAATAACGATAAAAGCAAAACAATTATTAGGTGTAGAATTGCTTCCAAGTGTGTACATGCTTGCTATCCTGAATATGATTTTGATGGGAGATGGCAGTTCTAATATTCTAAATGAAGATTCTCTTAAAGATTTTGACGGAAACTATGGATATAGTGATAAGCAAGATAAGTTTCCTGCTGATGCTTTTGTGCTCAATCCACCATATTCAGCAAACGGCAATGGAATGAACTTTGTAGAAAAAGCTCTTAGTATGATGAACAGAGGTTATGCTGCAATCATTATACAAGGTTCAGCTGGTTCAGGAAAAGCTATAGATTACAATAAAAGAATATTAAAAAGAAATACCCTTTTGGCAAGCATAAAGATGCCGATAGATTTGTTTATTGGGAAGTCAAGTGTTCAAACCTATGTTTATGTTTTCCGTGTAAACGAAGCGCATAAAAAAGACGACATCGTTAAGTTCATCGATTTCTCAAATGACGGTTATACACGCACAAACAGGAAAAAAGCAAGTTGTAATTTGCGTGACACAGATCATGCAAAGGAACGTTATGAAGAAGTAGTAAACCTCGTTAGATTTGGGAAGAGCAAACTACATTATTTTACAGAAAAAGAATATTACGAAGGTACGATAGACCCTGAAAGCGGTAAGGACTGGAATCAAGCAGCTCCAATTGATACGAAACCTACTTTACAGGATTTTAAGAAAACTGTAAGCGATTATCTTGCTTGGGAAGTATCAAATCTACTCAAAAAACAAAATTATACAGAGGAGAACAGCTTGGGAAAATAGATGCCCCACTCAATCAAAAGTTGCAAGAGGTTGAGTGGGGAGAGTTCAGGATAGGTGATTTATTTGAAATAAAATCCTATACGAAAAGATTTGATGCAAATAAAGTAACTTTATTAGGAAAAGGCAAATATCCTTATGTGGTACGCATGAGTTTTAACAATGGCCAAAAAGGGTATATTGATGAAGATGAAAAGTATCTTAACTCTGGAAATACAATTTCTTTTGGACAGGATACGGCAACGATGTTTTATCAAGAAATCCCTTATTTTACAGGTGATAAGATAAAAATATTAAAGTCAAAATATGCAAGATTTGGGAAAAAGAATGCGCAATTTTTTATAGCAGCGCTGACAAAAGCTTTTAGTAATTTTTCGTGGGGAAGTTCAAGTTTCAGCGTACCTATAATAGAAAAGCAGATAGTTATGCTTCCAAAGAAAGACAATGCTCCTGATTTCAACTTTATGGATAGTTTTATAGCGAAACTAGAAACTGAACGTTTGGCGGAACTGGAAGCATATTTATCGGTAACAGGATTAAATGATTACAAACTTAATGATGAGGATAAATTAGCATTATGTAATTATAGCAATTTAAAATGGGGTGTATATAATCTTGAAGAATTATTCGGGAAATCTACTCGTGGAAGACGTTTGAAGAGTGCAGATAGAATTCCTGGTACCTTACCATTCGTCACTGCTGGAGAAGCTAATGAAGGCATATCTGATTTTATAGGAAATAATGTTACTGTTTTCTCTGCTAATACAACAACAATAGATATGTTTGGTTCTGCTAAATATCGAAATTATATGTATGGAGGAGATGATCATATTGCTGTGGTACACACAGAAAAACTTCCTAAAATGGCATCTATTTTCATTACATCAGCTATACACAAGTCTGCTCATAGTGGTAAATTTGACTATTCTAATAATTTTTATGCGAGTGATGCAGATGAGTTAAATATTTCGCTGCCTACAAAAGAGGGGAAACCAGATTTTGAGGTAATGGGAAAAATCATTTCAGCTGTACATAAGTTGGTTATAAAAGATGTTGTTTTATATGCAGATAAAAGAATTGAAGCAACAAAAGAAATTATAAATAAGGAGTAATATATTATGGAAAATCAAATAAAACAGAATATTGTAGAATGCCAGAAGATGTGTAAAACATATTTACAGTTCTATGTATAATGGCAAATGCAATCATTGCTTTCAATGTGTAGAATTAAGCAAATTATATGATGCTCTAAACAGATTATCAGCAAGTATAAAATTAGCTCTTCTTATAGAAGAACAGTTTATACAAAAATATTTATCTGATTAGTTGGAACAGTTAAGATAAAATTAGAGAATTTGGTAGCTATTGATGTTCTATTAACGTGAGTTCAACGAACTCACGTTAATATTAGGGTAATGAATTAAAATCGTAATATGATATGTATAGAAAAGAAATAAAGAAATATGCAGAAGAAGTGAGACGACAAAACGAGTCTGTACTTCTTAGAAATAGACAGAAATACTCAAAGTTTTGGGATTTACCAGCTTGCGTTTCTATTTGCTATGGAACAAGAAAGGGGGTATTTGCAAAGGGGTATTCACATATGCCCAATGGTACAATATGGCATCCAACTTTAAAAAAAAGATTAGACGATATAGGTCAAATTGGATATCCTACACACTTGGATAAAAATATCTTAGGAAGATGTGCAGAACAACATTCTGGAAATAATTACATGAAAAAAGCGCATGAAAATCATTTGAAAAATCTAAATTTTTCTATTACAATTCGACCAAGAACAGGACAAACTATCGATTTTTGCAATAATTGTAAGGAAATATTTCCTAATTTATAGTTTTTATGAAGTATCCAGAATCTTATCTTCAATCTAAAGATATCGATTGGTTTTTCCAAATAAATAACAGCTATATACATGTAGCATCTGCAGGTGGCTCATTGCCTGCTTCTATCAACAATAGGGAAAAACTTCGAAATATTCAGCATCAAGTATTCAATCTTCCTTATCTGTATTCAGAGGATGAAGTTGCTGTAAACATGATGTTTATCCAACAATTTTTAGATCTAAACATAAACTATAATCCAGAACAATATTTTCAATATTTGCAATCTTTTATGAATTTTGCGAGGAAAGGCTTTATTTCATTGGATAGAACTTATGTTAATGATCCATTCAGCAATTATTATCATATAGTATGTGCTCCTAAAAAGAATAGAACAGAATTACATCTTGACTATATACCTAATATCAATCCTGATGGCTTTCCTAAAGAGATATTTGATTATGAAGTCTTAAATAATAATATCATTAACAATTTTAGCGACATTCAGTTGTTGAATTTTATCAAATAGAAACAGCATAATTTTTATATTTAACAAACTAATTAGAGTCATTTTATCCCAGATCGGTCATTAGAGATTTTTACTAACAAATTGTAAGTAAATAATTGCTTTTAGAGCTGATTATATTGTGTGTTGCTTGATTCTTGCAGTAAAAATAGCAGAACTATAACAAAAAGAAAGTATGTTTTCTAATGACTGATTTGGAATAAAATATTTTATATTGCCTGCCACAATTTTCGGTTAGCATCTTTTTTTATTGAGATTATTTTTCCTCTGTATTAATAGGCTGATTACCGTATCCAAACAAATCAATATGTACAGAAGTTGATTTATAATTCCCATTTTCCATGCTTTTAATAAAGTCATCTCGTGTAATCCCAAAGGCACGTGAGATATAATGAAAGTGTGGTTGCCCATTTTTATGATTCTCTTTGCCTTCAATGCTATTATATGTTATAAAGAAGCAATGCCATTCATCACCTCTGTCTAAAAAATGGGCAATAATAACTTTGCGTTCATTAATCATCTTCTTGACCTGTCCTTCAGTTAATTCTGTATCTCCTATAATTTTAACCGCATCTTCTTTGGAGATATCAGCAATTTTAGGTTTTCTTTTATCAGTTAAATCCTTAGACAAGTTTTCAAATCGGTATCTACTATAAAGATAACCATGTTCCTTGTATGATTTGAAAATTAATGCAATTAATTGATTGGGATTGATTGACATACCTTTCAATAAAGAAATTTGATCTTTCTTTTTAGTCGTTTCAAGTAGTGTCAAAAAGTTTTCTGGAATTTCTGTTTGTTCTTTAGCTTCCCAGAATTTTTCTTTTGCAATTTCTTCTTTTGCATATCTCACATAAAAGTCATCTGATATTTTTTGCGCGAGAAAAGGATCTTTCATTTGTAATATATCTCGATAGTTAATAGCTCTTTTATTCAATTCATATTTTTTATAATATTCAATAGGATTTACTTTTTCGACTTTGTCATCAAAAAATATTCTATAAAATCCATTGCCGTTTTCATCTGCAATTTTTATGGTTTTAAAAATCGTTTCCATTTCTTTGGTTAATTTTTTTTTCTTCTGTTTTTTTGATTAAGCAGCATTTTTTGTACTTTAATCCACTGCCACAAGGACATTTATCGTTTCTTCCTATTTTCATTATATTGTCTTTATTGCTAATTGTTTGATACCTAATAATAACGTGAGTTCTACGAATTGTAAATGTTTGTAATTATGGTGATTAGTGAAAGTTGTCGTGTCTTTATGGTGTTGAAATACAAGAAATACGAGCGATAATCTCAGTGCTCACCGATAGCAAAATTATAAAATTATTTTGTATGGAAGGCGATTTAGCTTCGCAGATTTTTGATATAATGATGTCAGGATATACGCTTAAATCTGTAGTAAGGTATATTTATAATGTGCTTGATTTCAAGAAAAGCTGTGCATCAATGTTATGAGAACGATTGATACACAGCTTGTATTATCCTGAATTTGTAGAACTCAAGACGTCATTTATCAAAACGAATATACCCGCTCGTTAAATACTTATTGCCTGACACATCAGCTTTGAGCTTTCCATTCACCCATACTTTTATTTTTATTAAAGTACTCTCATCATTGCATCTTGCTTCAATTGACAAGCCGTCATGCTGGGCATAAAAGCTTTTATCATAGCTGTTTCGAATAACCAGGCCTTTTTCCGGTGAGGTATCTTTTATACCATATATTCTTATGGGTTCGTTGGTATTGGCTTCTATATGAACACGAACTTTGTATGATTCCGGCGTGTCATCGGAACAGGCGTAACATACCAAAAGGCACAGAAGCGATAAAATGATGACGGATGATTTTTTGAAATTAGTGATTCTTTTCATTGTACAATAGTTTTAAATTTTACATTTAGTTTGGATAGTTATAATCTGATATGACATTATGCCAATGCTTTCTTGTTATATTATAAGGTAAACAGTTATGGAACATACGCTTTGCATATTTACACACTATCGTCTTTTGCATGCTGCCATTTACGAAAGATGGTGTATCCATATGTTTCACCATTATTGAAAAGTAATGGTCGTGTTGAAGTATTAGTCCTCATAATCAGAATTTGTTATTTGTGTGCAGTAGTTGCTATAATCTATTTTTTAGTAGGAAGCCGGATCCATGAGGTTTCCATTTATCCGATCCTGTATATGCTATCACGCTCAACTGCTGATAAACCCCTATCCGGAAATGTTAAAAATAAAGCTCATTGTCAAAATAAGGACGTTATGCTATGGACTTGTTTTAACTCAAATCGGTCATTAGACTGCATCTGGTTTTATCTATTTTGTACGTTCATGCTTTCATCCGTCTTTTTGTTTTCCATTGGCTTTTGCTCGATTTTTCTGACATAGCCCACCATGCCTGCAAAAAAAAACAATGAAAATACGCTCAATAAAAAGGAAAATGCGGACTGAATTATAATGACCGATTCGGGTTCAAATGTTTGAAAACATAATAAGGTGGACCATTATAATCTGACGTGAGTCAGTAGGATTGCAGATACCTGTAAATTTTGTGATTAACGAAAATTGTCAGTATCTTTATAATACTGACAATCAGAAAGATATGAACAATATAGCTATAGTCACCGAAAGCTATTTATTTTGCAAGGCAGTTGATGCGGCTTCGCCGATTTTCTATTTTGTAAAGGTCTTGATGCGGTGAAGTCAAAATATATACTTAAAAAGATGTAATGAAGCGTATGTCACAGGCTTAATTACGGAGAGGTGTGCATCAATGTTACGAGAATGATTGATGTGCGGTCGGCATTATTATGAATTCGTCGAACTTCCGATAATGCTGTATCGATAAAGAATATTGTGGCGTATATTTATGAGTAACATTCTTTTTTAAAGTTAATGCTTGCTTGAAAGCGACATAATGATTAACTTTGTGCTTAAAGAGTTAAAGAAAAGCGATATATGAAGACATACAAAGTAGGAATACTGGGCGCGGGCTCCATAGCACATGCCATGGCCACGACGCTCGAGAGAATGGAGGGCGCCGAGCCTTATGCAGTGGCGTCGAGGTCGTATGACAAGGCCTGCGGCTTTGCCGGACAGCATAACATTGCCCGTGCGTATGGGTCGTATGAGGAGATGCTGAACGATCCGGAGGTGGATCTGGTGTATGTGGCCACTCCACATTCGCATCATTATCTCCACGCTCACATGTGCATAGAGCACGGCAAACCGGTGTTGTGTGAGAAGGCTTTCACCGCCAACCTGCGCCAGGCGGAGGCTCTGCTGAAGTTCGCGCATGAGAAAAACGTGTTCATCACTGAGGCTATATGGACACGCTATATGCCGTTCACGAAGATAATAAATGCGATGGTGAATGACGGTACGATAGGGCGGCCGATGACTCTTACGGCTCATCTTAGTTATGCCATAGCCGACAAGGAACGCATACGCAAACCGGAACTTGCCGGCGGCGCGTTGCTCGATATAGGTGTGTATAACCTGAACTTCGCGCTCATGGCGTTCGGCACGGATATAAGCGATATATGTTCTACGACGATAAAGTCGGAAGAGGGTGTCGATTTCCAGGACAGCATAACATTAAAATATGCCGACGGCAAGATGGCTGCTCTGCAGTGCAACGTGTTCTGTGCCGGTGACCGCCTGGGCATTGTGAGCGGTGATAAGGGCTACTTCATCGTGGATAACATAAACAATCCGCAGCGTGCCGATGTTTATTCGGCTGATCATCGTCGTGTGCGCACGGTGTGCTGTCCGCCGCAGATTACCGGTTACGAGTATGAGGTGCAGGCATGCATCGACGCGTTGGAGCACGGCAAGCTCGAGTGTGAGGATATGCCGCATGCCGAGACGCTGCGCGTGATGGGTATGCTCGACTCGCTACGCAAGGAGTGGGGTGTGCATTATCCGATGGACGACGCAGAACTTTGACGGCTACACATCAATGGCGCGTGCATACGGTCGGCGGTTGTCGAGTGTATGTGCGCGCATACATTTTATTATATACGATATCTGTCATCGTATATGATTTCGTTATTTTATTAGTCAGACTTATATGCTTATCGGTGAATAACATGAATCATGATAGTGGGTATTGCCTGTGGTATTTGGGATAGACATTCGGTACGTATGACAGTAAAAAATGATCAGAAAAAAGTATGGCATTCCAGTAACCGTATGAATGTATGAAATCATCTCTGGAAGGGTGGGCGTACAGCTATTACGTTTTGTGGATGTGTTTACGGAAAATATTAAGAAAGGCCCGATATTGAGAAATGAAAGGGGTTGATTATAAAAGTTTTGGCTTAAACATAAAAAAAACGTATGAAAAGTTTGCCGTATGAAAAATAAAGTGTAATTTTGCACCGCATTTTGTGGCAGTAGCCAGAAAAATAAGTATAATATAAATAATT
>ERZ779889.2364-NODE-2364-length-15730-cov-4.085359_pt1 | contig 15730 bp, 18 predicted proteins | sample MGYA00511030_ERZ779889 | MGnify/ENA primary metagenome ERZ779889 (study PRJEB29588, sample SAMEA2160616) | human gut metagenome | biome: human gut; feature: human-associated habitat; material: faeces | place: Denmark | collected 2008/2010 ...
ACCTTCCTCGACCTCGCTGCGCTGGATGAGCTTTGACGGGAGGGCGGGGAGATGAGTAAACCGAGGTACGATTGGTGGGGCTATGTCAAGAAGACCCTTTACCGGTATCCGGACAACCAGCGCCCAGCGGAGCGCCGCGCAATCGAGAAAGCGATCCAGACGACGCGCGACAGCTGCGCGGATGCAGACGAACGGCTCGAACTGGTCAGGCTGATATACTGGTCGCGCATTCGCTACAACATCCCCGGCGCGGCGCTCGCGCTGCCCGGCATATCTGAGGCGACGGCCAAAAGATGGCACCGCGATTTTCTCAAAGCCGTTGCCGGAAATTTAGGGCTTGTGGACGGCAGGAAAAAATGAGCCACGAGAGCCAAAAGAAATTGATATCATATCCGCAGAAGGACAGATAATCCTCTCTTCATTCTCTCCTTTTCTGCGGCAAAGCGGAAAGACGCTTGACAGCCCGGACAGACGGGCTTTTTTCACACCCGCGGGTGGTTCGCCGAGCGGGTAAATGAATCCGGAGAATCCGGAGTCCATAAAAAGGAGCGGGATCATGCAAAAGATGAACATCGTTTACAAGCGGCTCGATGAGCTGCGGCCATACGAGAACAACGCGAAGACCCACCCGGAAACGCAGCTGGCCAACATTGCCCACAGCATCGAGAATTACGGCTGGAAGCAGCCAGTGGTAATAGACCCCTACGGAGTCATCATCGTCGGACACGGGCGCGTACAGGCGGCACAGCGGTCAAACGTGCTGCGAGACCAGCTTGTGCCGTGCATTATAGCCGATGATTTGACCGAAGAAGAGATAGCACAGTTCAGAATCGTCGACAATAAGTCGGCGGAGTCCCCGTGGGACATGGACGCACTCGCAGCCGAGCTTGAAAAGGTCGACCTGTCGGGATTCGATTTTGATTTTGGGTTCGAGGACAAACTGAGCGCCGAGGTAGTCGAGGACAATTATGTGCCGGAGCTGCCGAAAAAGCCGAAAGCTCGAGCGGGCGATGTGTACCAGCTGGGGGGGCACAGACTGATGTGCGGAGACAGCACGAAACGCGAGGATGTGGAGAAGCTGTGCGCCGGGGTCCAGATGGATTTACTCTTGACCGACCCGCCGTATAACGTGGACTACGAGGGCGCAGCCGGGAAGATCAAGAACGACCACATGGCATCGGATAAGTTCCGCGAGTTCCTCACGGCAGCGTTCCGGAATGCGGCTACCGTTATGAAGCCCGGAGCGGGATTTTACATTTGGCATGCTGACTCGGAGGGATATAACTTCCGCGGGGCCTGCATGGATAGCAAATTCCAAATCCGGCAGTGCCTGATCTGGGTGAAAAATACGCACGTCATGGGGCGGCAGGACTTCCAGTGGAAACACGAGCCTTGCCTATACGGAGAGCGGGAGATTGAGGAAGATGAAATACCACTCGGCGATGAGACACAGCCGTGTTTGTACGGCTGGAAAGACGGCGCACGGCACTATTTCTTCAAAAACCGCAAACAATCCACCGTGCTTGAGTTCCCGAAGCCGATAAAGAGCAAGGAACACCCGACGATGAAGCCGGTGCGCCTGTTTGACTACCAGATGCAATGCTCGACGCACATCGGGGACAGCGTTCTCGACCTGTTTGCCGGGAGCGGGACGACAATCATCGCGGCGGAGCAGAACGGGCGGCGTGCATACTGCATGGAGTTCGACCCGCACTACGTCGACGTGATAATCGACCGATGGGAGAAATTCACCGGCGAGCGGGCGGAGCTGCTGAATGAATGAGTGGAAGGCGCTCGAGCGGTACAAGCATCTGCTGACGAAGCAGCAGTACAGAACAATAAAAGGCCAGCTCCGAGCGGGCGATACCGCGGGAGCAATGCGAGGCTTGATAAAGCTGACAGGAGGAGGTGAGCCACGATCGCAGCCAGGAAGAAGCCCAGTACAAAGAAGAAACCGGCAGCCGGAGGAAAGCCCGGCAAAAAAGGCAAATATGAACAGTGGCGCACCGAGAGCGGGCGCGAGCTGCTCGCTGCCTGGGCGCGCGACGGCTGCACCGACGAAGACCTCGCAAAAAAAATAGGCGTCGCTCCATCGACCTTTTACGACTGGAAGCGCCGTTTTCCGGATATTGCCGAGGCAGTGTCCAAAGGAAAAGAAATTGTTGACATTAAAGTCGAGAACGCGCTGCTGAAGCGCGCTCTCGGCTACACGTATACGGAGGTCAAGAAAGAGGGCACCGTAAACGGCATAAAAAACGGCACGGCAAAGGTCACGGTGACAGAGAAAACCATGCCTCCGGATGTGGCTGCCATAATCTTTTGGCTGAAGAACCGCAAGCCGGATGTGTGGCGCGAAATCATAACCGAGACACAGGAGCTGCTTGAGGACGACGGTTTCCTCGAAGCGCTGAATGAGAAGGCGGCGAGAATATGGCAAGACGAAGCGTAAGGAGCGCCGGTTTTAAGTTTCAACCGTTTTCCCACAAGCAGCAGCAGGTACTGACATGGTGGATGCCGTCGAGCGGGGTTTCCGACTATGAGGGCATCATCGCCGACGGCGCGATCAGGAGCGGGAAGACGGTGTCAATGGCGCTGTCCTACGTTATGTGGGCAATGTCGTCGTTCCATGAAGAGGCCTTCGGCATGTGCGGAAAGACGATCGGCAGCTTTCGAAGAAATGTTCTTAGGCCACTGCAGCGGATGCTGCGGACGCGGGGGTATAAATATACCTATCACCGCGGGGACAATTACATCGAGATACGCCGCGGCGCGGTGATAAATTACTTCTACATCTTCGGCGGCAAGGATGAGGGCAGCCAGGACTTGGTTCAGGGCATAACGCTCGCGGGCGTGCTGTTCGATGAAGTAGCGCTGATGCCTGAGAGTTTCGTCAATCAGGCAACGGCGCGCTGCTCGGTCGAAGGCGCAAAGTTCTGGTTTAATTGCAATCCAGGCAGCCCGGAACATTGGTTCAAGAAAGAATGGATCGATAAGCTCGGCGAGGAGAGCGGGAAGCATCTGATTTATCTCCATTTCACGATGGATGATAACCTCTCTTTGAGCGAGGAGACAAAAGCCCGATACCGGGGGATGTACAGCGGCGTGTTCTACCAGCGTTTCATCCTCGGCGAGTGGTGCGTGGCCGAGGGGCTTGTCTACACCGAGTTCACGGATGCGAACATCAAGACCGAGCACGCGGCGCATCCTCAGCGCTGGTTCATCTCGATAGACTACGGCACTTTCAACGCTTTTTCGGCAGGACTCTGGTCATGGGACGGCAAGAAAGCGCAGCGGGAGCGGGAGTTTTACTATTCCGGCCGTGAGAAGCGGGAGCAGCTGACAGACGACGAATACTACACCAAGCTTGAAGAGCTAGCGGGCGACCTGACGATCAGCTGCGTAGTAATAGACCCGTCGGCGGCGTCATTCATAACGCTGATCCGGAAGAAGAAAAAGTTCCAGACGAAGAAAGCAAAAAACGACGTGCTTGACGGCATCCGCTTCACGGCTGCGTGCCTGAAGGCGGGGCTGATAACCGTTCACGAGAGCTGCGAGAGCTGCCTGCGGGAGTTCAAGCTGTACCGTTGGAACGAAAAAGTCACAACCGATGCGGTCATTAAAGAGAATGACCACGCGATGGACGACACCCGGTATTTTGCATACACGATCCTGCGCCCATTGCTGCGCAGTGCGTATAAAGACGGCAAAGACAAAACCATTTCGACGATATTTGGAGGGCAATATCTATGAGTTTCCTGACCTATCAGGACTTCGAGACTGTGAAGCCGGAAGAGCTCGCAGATTTCGTAAAGCGTGCGATCGCGGAACATAAGGCCAGCGTAGAGTACGAAATCGCCTTGACGGCGGATCAATACGACAAAAAGCGGAACACGACGATCTGTAACTACGTCCAGACCATGATGGATGTGACCGGCGTTCGTATCGTGGATATCACGGCGGCAAACAATAAAATCTGCTCCAACTTTTTCCACAGACTGAACACGCAGCGGAATATGTACTCTCTGGGCAACGGCCTAACGTTCGAGAAAGAGGAAACAAAAAAGAAACTCGGCAGGAATGCCGATGTGAAGATCAAGCAGGCTGCGTATAAGGCGCTGATCCACGGCCGGAGCTTCATCTTCTGGAACGGTAGCCAGATGTATGTGTTCCCGGTCACCGAGTTCAAGCCGCTGCCGGACGAGGACACCGGCGCAGTGAGAGCGGGAATCCGATTCTGGCAGCTCGCTGCAGATAAGCCGCTGATCGCCGTGCTCTACACGGAGCGCGGCTACAAGAAGTTCATATACCGGAAGGACAGGCAGCCCGAAGCAATACCGCCTGAGCGGGATAGATACACGGCCTACAAGATCACGATACGCAAGGTCGAGGCCACGGGAGAGGTCGAGGTGGCCGGGGAAGAGAACTGGAACGGCGTCCTGCCGATAATCCCGCTTTACGGCTCGGAACTCAAGCAGAGCACCCTTGTCGGTATGCGCGAGCAGATAGATTCCTTTGACCTCATCCGTTCCGGATTCGCGAACAATCTTCAGGACTGCGCGGAAATATACTGGATCGTCAAGAGAGCGGGAGGCATGGACGATGCGTCACTTGCTGAGTTCCGCAGCCGTTTGAAGACGCAGCACATTGCGTCGGTAAATTCCGAATATGACGACGGCGAGAATGATGCTGCCGAGCCGTACACCCAGCAGATACCGTATGAAGCCCGGAAAGAATATCTGCAGGAGATCAGAGCGGGGATTTATGAGGACTTCGGCGGACTTGACGTACATACCATCGCCGCCGGCGCCACGAATGACCACATTGACGCCGCCTATCAGCCCATGGACGAGGAGGCGGACGACTTCGAGTTCCAGATCATTGAGTGCATTGTGGCGCTGCTCGCGCTTCAGGGCATATCGGAAGAGGACGCGACGCCGAGTTTCAAACGTAACCGAGTCAGCAACCAGAAAGAGCAGACGGACATGGTCATGGAGGCACGGGAACTGATTGGTGACGAACTGGCATTAAAGAAGCTGCCCTTCCTGACCCCGGACGAAGTCGCGGCGCGGCTTGAAACTATGCTCACCGAAGAAATGAGCCGCTTTGATAACGGATTCGGCGGCGATAACGACAAAAAACCGGAAGATGACGACATAAAGCCCGAGGATGATGACACCGGGGACGAGGAATAAGCCATGAGGCTGGATGAAGGTCACAGACTGACCGATGAGCAGCTGCAGGAGCTTGAAGAGCGCATCCGGGAAATGTACGATGAGGCCGCTAAAGAGCTGCAGGACATCATCGATGATTACTTTGCTAAGTTCGCGGTAAGAGACAAGGAAATGCAGGATATGCTGCAGGCCGGGAAAATCGACGAAGAAGCATATAAGCAGTGGCGTTTGAATCAGATCGGCCGCGGCCGACGATTTGAGCAGTTGCGGGACAAGCTCGCGGAGCGGGCAACGCACGCGAATGAAGTGGCGGTGGCCTACATCAATGACACCACGCCGGGAATATACACCCTCAACCGCAACTACGCGGCTTATGAGATCGAGAGCGTCGGAGCGGGCGTAGACTTCACTCTATACGACGAAGCGACTATTCGCCGCTTGCTTGTCGAACGCCCTGACCTCATGCCATATTACCCGCCGAGCCTTGCACTGAAACGCGGCATTGATCTCGACTACGGCAAAAAGCAGATAACCGCACGAGTAACGCGAGGAATACTTATGGGCGAAAGCAACCGACAGATTGCTGCCGGACTGCGGGAGCGGCTGACGAACATGAGCGTCGACAGTGCAATTCGCGCCGCTCGCACCGCGACCACGGCGGCGGAAAACGGCGGACGAACGGCGAGTTACCAACAGGCTGCGGACAGGGGCATTGAAATGACGCGCGAATGGATGGCCGTGCATGATGGGCGAACGCGCTATAATCATGCAATGGCCGACGGGCAGCGGGTCGGAGTCAAAGAACCGTTTACGGTTGGCGGAGAGAAGCTTATGTTTCCAGGAGACGGGGCTTCAGGGGCTTCCGGGGGCAACATCTACAATTGCCGGTGCAGAATCAAAGGACAAATCAAAGGCCATGAACGTAAGCGAGAATTATATCCGGAGTGGCTTGAGCGGAAGATGGAAGAAAATCCGCAAGGAACTACACTGGAGTTCAAAAAGCAGTCTCGACGCAACGCTGATTATGCGCAGTATCAGGAGTATGCGAAATATGCACGAAAAGAAACACCGAATACATTTGCAAAATTTCAAGATTTGAAGTATAGTAACCCAAATGAATGGACGAAGCTGAAAACCACCAAGCGCCAGCGGGAGACGATAAAAAACGCGCCGTGCGAAACCACACCGAAAAAGTTCAGCGGCTATTTCCTCAAAGAAGGAGCACAGCACGCGAAAGAATTTTTCAATGCGGGATACACAGGGGACGACGTACTGCGACTGCGGTATGATATGGCACGGCAATTTGACATGACTAAGGTCACCAGCAGGACATTTACTGACCGCCAGGAAGAAAGACTGATTATCTACATGAAGCTGGGCAATGGCAATAAAACATTCCGCACGGTTTGGCAGAAAGACACGCCAGACAGTAAGCCACGCATTATTACGGCTTTTAGGGAGAGCGCGAAAGATGATAAATGAATTTGATCAAGTGAGAATAAAAAAGAGCGGGATTACCGGCACGGTGGTAGACGTTCGCACCAGTAAGGGTGAGAGAATTTACACCATCGAGGCGGACAAGAAAGGGACACCCGGCGGATTTGGTGATGAAGACAGCTGGAAACTGTACGACTGCACCGCCTCTGAAATCGAGAAGGTGTGAACATGGCTATAGAGGTCAAAATAATAAACAACAGAAACCTTGTGCAGAACGCCCTCCGGGAGCAAATCATTACCGCCCTTGAAGCGGTAGGTATAGCCGCCGAGGGTGACGTTGCGGATGAGGCTGAGGAGATGCATGTCCATGACACGGGTCGCTTATGGGAAAGTATTACGCACAAGGTCGTCCCCGATGAGAAGGCCGTATACGTGGGAACAAACGTCAATTATGCCGTCTACGTCCACGAGGGAACCGGCGCAGAAAACGTGGCCGGGGGCACGCCGAAGAAGCGTTGGGCATACAAAGACCCAGCAACCGGGGAATGGCGCATCGGCACGCCGCAAAAGCCCCGCCGCTTCATCAAAAAGGCTGTTGAAAAGAACGCCAAGGATTACGGGAAAATCATTGAAGAATACCTCTCCCGCGGCGATTAAAAAATGAGCCACAAAAGCCAAATGAATATTTTAGAATAAGCTCACAACGAAAGTTGTGGGCTTATTTTTATACCCACTCCTGCGGCGAGGAACTGCCGCCGAAGAACCGAAAAAGGAGAATAAACATGGCACTCACAAGAAAAGGCCTCAAAGCAATGGGGCTGACGGATGAGCAGGTCGACAGTGTGATCGAGCTCCACACCGAGACCATCAACGGACTCACCACACAGCGCGACGAATATAAAGTCGCAGCTGATAAGCTTCCGGGCGTTCAGAAGGAATTGGACGAGCTGAAAGCAGCAGACGGCGGTTACAAGAAAAAGTACGAGGAAGAACACTCGGCATTTGAGACTTACAAGTCTGCCCAGACCGCCAAGGAAACCAAAGCCGCAAAAACCACGGCAGTGCGTAAATATTTCGAGAGTAAGGGCATCACCGGCAAGAGCCTTGAAATAGCTATGCGCGGAGCGGGAGCGGAGATCGATGCAGCCGAGCTTGACGGTGAAAAGCTCAAGGACACCGCAGCACTCGACGCCCTCGTCACCGGCGATTTTGCGGGGCTGGTAGGCAAAATTATCAACAAGGGGGCAGGTGTGGAAACACCCCCCGATGGCGGAGAAGAGAAAGACTTCTCAAAGATGACCGACGCTGAATATTTCGCATATCAGCGCGGACTCAAGAAAGGATAATCAAAAATGGGAAATACCTTTATCACCATGCAGAACATCGCCCGCCAGACGCTCATGCGCCTGCACGAGAACCTCGTTCTGCCGAACCTCTGTTACAGAGACTATTCCAGCGACTTTTCCGACCTTGGCGACACTATTCAGGTCAAGAAGCCGGTGGTTCTCGAGGCGAAGAGTTTCAAGGACGGAGACACTGTCCAGCGTCAGGACATGAAGGAGAGCTCCGTCGCAGTGAAGCTCGACAAGATCGCAACCGTTGACGTGAAGTGGGGCGCAATCGAGGGCGCGACCAACCTCACCGAGGCGAAGCTTCAGACCGACTTTATCGAGCCTGCGGCCGTAGCCCTGGCCGAGAAGATCAACCGCGACGGCCTTGCGCTGTACTCGCAGATTCCGGGCGTTCTCGGCACTGCGGGCACCACGCCGAACGATCTTGCGGCGCTGTCTGCGATTCGCAAGTATCTCAACAAGAACAAGGCACCGCTCACCAACCGCCGCGCAGTATGGGACGTTGAGGCAGATGCGAAGCTGTCCGAAATCCCGAACCTGACTCGCGTCTCCGAGGCCGGCACTCCGCAGACCCTGCGCGAGGGCGAAATCGGCCGCCTGTTCGGCCTTGATAACTACATGTCGCAGGGAGTACTTGAGCACACAGTCGGCGCGACCGGCACCGTGCTTATTGATGGCGCAGCCACCAAGGGCGCGACTAAGCTCCACGTTGACGGTCTCACGACTGCATTCAAGGTCGGCGACCGCTTCACCATTGCGGGCGACACCACCAGTTATGTCGTTACCGGAGCAGGCACGCTTGACACCGCTGATCAGGACATCGAGATCGCGCCGGCGCTGCAGCAGGACACCAGCGACAACAAGGCTATCACTGTCGGCGGAGCGTACACCGCGAATATCGCATTCCACCAGAACGCGATCGCTTTCGTCACCCGCCCGCTGATGCTCCCCAAGGGCGTAGAAGCCTATGTCGCGAGCGACGAGTACAACGGTGTTTCCGTCCGCGTGTACCGCGGCTTCAATACCGAGACCAAGCAAGAAGTAATGTCCATGGACGTGCTGTACGGCTATAAGCTCATTTACCCCGAGCTCGCCTGCGTGTACATGGGCTGATAAGCAAAGGAGGACGGCAGCATGAATGAAACGCTTGACGAAGTATGCGGATTTCTCCGCAACTGGTTTACCGTGCCGGGCGGTGTTCACGTCGGCACTTACACCGTCGTTGACGGGGCGCTCACGCTGCCGTTCCTCCAGAACGGACAGTATTACCGGATAATCGGGAGCGTGTTTAACGACGGTGTTCACCGGTACGGCGACGAAGAGGACAGATTAGCCCCTGAGAGCTTCCACGGGGCCGTCTGGGCGCTTGCAGTCCCGCCGGCGGTTATATCTATTACCAAAGAGATTGAGGAATGGAACGCCCAGAACGCGGCGACAGTGGCAAGCCCGTATCAGTCGGAGAGTTTCGGCGGGTACAGCTACAGCAAAGCGGCGCCGAGCGGGAGCGGAGTGCAGAAGACTCTGACATGGAGGAACGTGTTCGCGGCGAAGCTTGCGAGATGGAGGAAGTTATGAGCCTATACGAGAGCTTTTATGAAACTGCGGTGCTGATGGATCGAAAAACCACAGCCTCGCCGGTCGGCGGCTTTATCTCCGGATGGACGGAGGGCGCGGAATTTCAAGCTGCGTTCACCGGCCTTACTCCGACGGAGAAGATAGCTGCGCAGCAGGCGGCGGTGCAGTACTCCGATACCATCGTTACGCCAATAAACACAGGGCTTGCGGAGCGGGACGTGTTTAAATTCAATGAAAAATACTACCGCGTGATAGGCAAGCTTCCGACAACGCCGAAAGTAGCGACGTTCAGCTTCGAACGCTACACCGTGGAATCATTAGCGGGGCTGCCGACATGACAAAAGCTGAAGCGCTGCACGCATTCATGTCTGGCTTTGCCTGGACTGCATATCCCAATCAAGCGACGGTTGGGGCGGACGGGAAAGACCCGGCATTCCCCTATCTGGTCTATGAACAGAATATAGGCTCAATAGACGATGGGCCTATCGCCATCGTGATAAATCTGTGGGATTACAGCAGCAATCCGCAGAGCGTCTTAAACAAGACGCAGGAGATATCCGACACGATCGGACTTGGGGGTATATACCTCCACTGCGACAACGGAGCGATACTGATCCAGCGAGGCTCGCCATTTTCACAGGCACAGACAGATCAGGCGAGCGAGTATATACAAGGCCGCTATCTGCAGATAACGGCAGAATACCTTACACAAGACTGAGGTGTAGAAATGAAATTTACAAAAATGCCTACGGATACGTTCAAGCAGCTTACTGTGAACGCGGGCGTGATTCTCAAGACGTTTGACCCGTCAGACCCCAAGCTTACCGACAGTAATATCCTCGGGGCAACCTCGGGGGGCGTTAACGTCTCCATCACAAGAACCTTTGAAGACTACGGAAGCGATATTGATAATTGTCCCCCTGACACGAAAGAGCTTAAAAGATGCACAGGCGTAGCCGTCAAGGCTTCCGGGTCGTTTGTGACGATGAGTCCCGCACTGGCCGCGATGCTGGCCGCTGCTGCCAATATAGACAGCACCAACAACGCGAAAGTGACACTGAGGCGGGATCTTCTGAGTTCCGACTTTTCCGACCTGTGGATCGTCGGCGACTATTCCGATGAAAACGGCGAAAAGAACGGCGGTTATATAGCTATCAAGCTCATTGCCGCGCTGTCGACCGGCGGATTCGTAGTGCAGACAAAGGACAAAGGCAAAGCAACATATTCATTTGAATTCACGGCGCACTCGAGCCTCACCGACCAGGACACCGTCCCTGTCGACATTTACGTCCAGAGCGGGACAGCTGAGACCACGAGCAACACGGGGGACGGAACATGAAGCTTTCTGAATTTTCAACCGACAGGGCGTGCGATGTAATGTGCGCCCTGACCCCTTATATAAGCAGCATTGCGGTCGACAACGAGCTGCTCGCCACTCTCAAGGAAAAGCTCCACGCCGAAACCCGCGCAGATATGCTGCTTGCAGGTGTGGAAAAATTCAACAAGGTCGTCCCGATATTGCTCAAGGAGCACCGCGAGGACGTATTCGGGATACTTGCTGTGCTCAACGACACCACCGCAGAAGTGATCGGGAAGCAGAACTTCATCAAGACGATGACGCAGATCCGCGACATCGCCAATGATAAGGAGCTTATGACTTTTTTCAGATCGTGCGCGGAGTCGGAAGAGAAAGAATAATAAATGCTCTCCTCTCCGCGCCGAAAGTCAGCGCGGCATCGTTCTTTTTGCTGCTGCCGGATATCGACCGGAGGGAACAGGAGAAACGAGCCTATCAGATATACGTCACAGACGCGCTCAAGATCATCGGCGGGCTGAACATGCGGTATGTAGACATAATCAGGCCACAGGCGGCTCAAGAGTCGCCGGAAGAGATAATCGAGCGCATGAAGCGAGACATTAACGGCATCGAAGAATGAATGTTTTTGAACTGTTCGCAAGGCTGAGCCTTGACACAAGTGAATATGAGCGAGACCTCGACGACGCGCAGACCAAAGCAGACGGATTCGGCTCAAAGCTTAAGACCGGGCTTACTGCCGCGGCGAAGATCGGCGCGGCTGCAATAGGGGCCGTAGCCACGGGAGTGGCTGCACTTGGCAAGGCGAGCTTATCTCAGTTCGCAGAGTATGAGCAGCTCGTCGGCGGCGCGCAGCTGATGTTTGGCGACGCTTACGATACCGTCGCAGCGAATGCAGAGAACGCATACAAGAATGTACAGATGAGTCAGAACGAGTACTTGACTCAGGTCAACGGCTTTGCGACCGGTCTTAAAACGGCGCTCGGCGGTAATGCTCAGGCTGCGGCGGAGCTTGCTGACAGGATCATCACCGCTGAGGCTGACGTTGTGGCAGCCACCGGCGCGTCGCAGGAGTCCGTCCAGAACGCTTTCAACGGCATCATGAAGAATAACTACACGATGCTGGATAACTTGCAGCTCGGCATCACACCGACTAAGGAGGGCTTTGAGAGCCTGATCGACAGCGTCAACGCGTGGAATGCCGAGAACGGAAGGATGACCGAGTACACGATCGACAACCTCGCAGATTGTCAAGCAGCGTTGGTGGACTACATCGAAATGCAGGGACTGTCGGGCTATGCGGCGGGCGAAGCGGCAGACACCATACAAGGCTCGGTCGCGTCGATGAAGTCGGCGTGGAAAGACCTGCTGACGGCCTTTGCAGATGAAAACGCAGACCTCGAATCTAAAATAGACAACCTTGTCACCTCGGCGGGGAATGTCTATCAGAACATCGAGCCGCGAATCATTAAGGTTGTGCAGGGCATAGCCGATTTCGCCAATCTGGTCGTGCCGAAAATCATAGATACCATCGGCACGAACGCTCCGATGCTGCTGGAGGCAGCGGTGTCCATTGTCGGCACACTCGCAGGCGCGCTGATAAGCAATCTCCCGACGCTGTTAGCTGCTGCATTGGAGCTTATAGTGAGCCTTGCAGAGTCGATGGCGGATAACACAGGCGCATTTGTAGACGGCGTGATCCAGATCATCACTGCGGTCGCCGGGGCAATTTTAAACAACCTCCCGGCGCTGGCAGCGGCAGTGATGGAAATAATCGTGAACCTCGCAGCTGAAATTATCATTCACATTCCAGAACTTGTTGAAGCGACCGGTGAGGTCATTCTCGCAATACTGGGCGCAATGTTCGCGGCGCTCGGCTCGTTCCTCGAAGTCGGCGGAGCGTGGATAGATAGCCTCAATGCGGCAATCGCGGGGAAAATTTCCGAGATCGTCGCGGCGGCGCAGGAGCTTGTCAGTGAATTCATTTCGACGCTCGCGGCAAAATTCGCGGAGATATACGAGCAGGCCGGAGAATGGGTAGAAACAAACCTGATAACTCCAATTCGCGACAAGGTTGAAGAGTTTGTCAACATAGGACAGTCGGTCGTAGATAAAATCCGCGACGGAATAAGTAACGCGTGGGATAGCCTGACGTCATGGTTTTCCGGACTGTGGAACTCTCTTTTCGGAGGCTTGAGTGTCAATGTCGGCGTAAGCGGTGGCCGCGGCAGAGGCCACGCAGGCGGCCTGGACTATGTACCCTATAACGGATATCCCGCAGTGCTTCACCGCGGCGAGGCCGTGCTTACGTCGAGCGAGGCGGACAATTGGCGTAAGGGTGGAACAGGGAGCACCGCCACCACACGACCGATCGTCCTTAATATCGAGTCGAAGACCGAGCTTGACGGCGCCGTCGTTGCGAAGAAAATCTACAACTACATACTCAAGGAAGAAGACTACCACGGTCAGAAACTGATCAAGGCTTAAGGAGGAGCGGGCTATGAATAAAGAAATCAAAGTAAATAACATAGACTGCTCCTTGATCTTTACCCGTTACGGATATTCCGTGACTTATAAGAAGATCACGGGCGAGGCCGGCGGCGACATGCTCGATGGCAGCACTACTGTGGACGTCATAGCAATCAGACCAGTCGTGACATTCGGCTTCATGCCGGTCGATGAGGAGAAGCTGTCGGCCTTCATTGCAAATCTATACAAGAAAGACTACGCACAGGTCTATTATTTCGATCTTCGCGAGCGGGCGTACAAGACCATTGAGACGATTTACAGCGATATACAGGCCGGTCACAGGCTGACGGGCACCGATGGGAAGGACTACTGGTTCGCGAGCACCATAACATTTGAGGGGAGAAGCCCATTATGAGAGCTATCCCGAATAAAGTAGTGATCGGCGACGAGGATGCGCCGATCCTGACCTTTTATAACGACAGCATCAAGAACGTGACTGAAGAGACGGCGGTGTCACCAATAGGCGATGAGCTGTTTATAGATCAGTTCGTCCCTATTGTCAGCTACAATCTGTTAATTCAGTACATTCTCACTCCAGCAGATCAGGAAAATTACAACGGGCTAATATCTGCGGACGGCTACGTCCTCTGCAGTAGATATAATTACGACATCCGCAATATCCCCTACGGAACGCCGGTCAGGTTCTATGTCGACGGCAAGATCAACGGGCTGTTTTACTGCAACACGGTCGACCGGCAGGGAAAGAACCTGTTTAAGATCAACTGCATGTCTGCTGTCGGCCTGATGAACAGGCAGCGCAGCAAGGGCGGCATCTATACCGGGCAGCGTTTCGACGCGGTGGCAGCAGAGATCATGGGCGACGAATACAGCTACGAGATCGAACCTGACGTCGCGGAGCTTCAGGTGTTCGGATGGCTGCCGTACTCCACGCGCCGCCGGAACCTGCATCAGCTGCTTGTCGCGTTTGGAGTCACTATCACTCGGTCGGACACGGGCGGCATGCTGTTCACGTTCCTTAAGGCTGTTGACTCGCAGAAGATACCGAGCAGCCGCGTGTTTAACGGCGGCAGCGTCGTCTATGGCGAGCCGGCGTCAAGAGTGGAGGTGCTCGAACACGGATACCACTATCTGTCGACGACGGAGTATGAGGTTCTGTACGATACGCAGGCCGAGACCGTCGAGAACGTGATAGTGACCTTTGACAAGCCCATTTATGCGCCCTCGCTGGCCGTAGAGGAGGGCGGAGACCTCACGATAAGCTCTTCGGGGACAAACTACGCCGTCGTATCCGGCACGGGAGTCCTGAAGGGGAAGCCGTATGTACACACGGTAAAGCGGTTGACCGCGGATAACGCTGAAGCCTTGACCGAGAAGATCGTCACCGTCGAAGAGGCGACGCTGGTGACTATGGCTAATTCCGAGAATGTCCTTGCGAGACTGTCGGCTTACTATTTTCACGCAACGACCGTACAGAATTCAATTATTGTCGACGGCGAGACGACCGGTAAAAGGTACAGCTTTGAGAACGCATTTCACGAGTCAACAAATGCGTTTCTCACAAAGAAATCTACCATGGTGTCGAGTTTTCTGAAAGCCGAATGCGAATGGATACAGGACTATATGCCGGTGGCTGAGGGCACGTCTTTCGGGAAAAGGGCGATCCTTGAGCTTAAAGATACAGAGCAGCGCTGGAATATCCCGGATAGCGTCTACGCGAAGGACGTGCCGCAGATACGCTGCGTCCTGATCGGCCACGGCTCAGACGGTGAGAGCGGGACTGATGGCGAAACAGGCAGCAAAGGCGACGATGACGGCGGCGGCACAGGCGGGGCTGGTGGAAAAGGTGGCAAGGGCGGCACAGGCGGAAAGGTGTATTCCGTAACCATCAACTGCGCAAGCCTTGCGTTCATCCGTTATAAGAACGCCGACGGTAACACACTGCTTTATGCCGCTGATGATATCTATTCGTCTGCGAATGGCCATGCGTCAAGCTCAGGTTTTGTTGAGCTGTTTTCGGGGGCGGTCTACGCGCTGCCCGGAAATGATGGGGTTGACGGCGCTGCCGGAGGCAAAGGCGGCAGGAACCCGCCTATAGGTTCGTCGCCTCAACGCGCTGCCAACGGTGAAGACGTTGAATATAACGGTGTTAAATACAAAGGCGGCAAGGGCGGCAAAACGCAGGACTTCAACGGAGCCGAAGTCGGCACCAGCGCGAACCTGACGATCAAATACGGTGGCACGGGCGGCGGCGGTGCTGCTTATGGCGTCAACGGTCACGACGGCGGAACAGGCGGCTGGAAAAGGGATGCGGATGGAAACTTCATCGAAGAAGATGGCTGGATTGTATTGGATATAGGCGGTGAAGGTGCCGATGCAGCTGACGCCATCCC
>ERZ779889.2372-NODE-2372-length-15691-cov-10.504285_pt1 | contig 15691 bp, 15 predicted proteins | sample MGYA00511030_ERZ779889 | MGnify/ENA primary metagenome ERZ779889 (study PRJEB29588, sample SAMEA2160616) | human gut metagenome | biome: human gut; feature: human-associated habitat; material: faeces | place: Denmark | collected 2008/2010 ...
CACACACGAAAACGGAAACATCAAGACGAGAAAAACTTTTTGGAGAAATTCAAAAACAGTTTCTAAGATTAGTCAAACAAAACCGTCTTTGTCTGACTAATGATGTGAATATTGAAAAAATTTTTTATGCAAGTTCCTCTGTTTTAAATCTTTTTATTATTTTTGCAACAAAATCGCCGCTTCATATTATAAAATGATTACAAAACGGCAATTCTAAAATAGAACATATTGAATATTAAACACTTGTGACATGGAAGCATTCAGCATAAAACACATTCTGTTTCATACTTCTCGTCACATAACAACGGTAGACCATTGCTGCTGAGTTACGTCCGGAATGCTGCCGTTATGCCTGAAAGAAGGCGTTTCAGAACCTCCATGCGGTTGCCATGAAGGGAACGTAAGGAATGCTTTTACTCCTTTATTATATATATGCCCGACAAACTCAACCACGTGGATTACCGCTGGTATATCGTGCGTACACGTCCCCGGCAGGAAAGGAAGCTGGCGGAACTTCTGGAACAGTACAAGGCAAAGTCCGTGAACATCCTCGAAGTCTATACACCTACCCATACCACCGTCAACATCCGCCACGAAGGAAGCGAGAGGCAGGCACCTCTGTTTGTGGGGACTATATTCGTGCTTGCCACCCAAAAAGCCTTGACGGATTTCATGGAAGAACACTCCCTGAACGGTATCTTGCAATATGAACGCAAGAACGGGAAAGGAGAAAAGACACGCCTGCGGGTTATCCCCGAAGAACAGATGCGTGCTTTCCGCGACTATAACGAAAACTATGCCGACCGGGTAATCGTACTCGAACGTCCTTACACAGACTATGCCTTCAATGCTAAATCCGATGAGCCTAACGAAATTGTGCGTGTCATCGACGGACCATTGGCAGGGCGAAAAGGCTACATTTGCCGCTTCCGCCGCGATAAAAGGTTAGTGTTCCGGGTATGCGGCATGGAGCCGGGCAGTTACCTTACCGTTTCCTATCCCAATGCATGGGACTTACACGTGGTGCGCCTGCACAACGCCGAAGGAGACCGCTTGTCCGCCGGCACCGAAAAAGGACGTGCCGTCGACCTGCTCACCGGCATCCTGCAAGCCTGCAGATACAGCGGACAAACACTTCCGATGCTTTACGAGATAACAGACCGGCTGAGCGTCAAGCCTTCATTGGTCGCCCTCTGCCAAGACCTTTACAAGAAAGGAGATACAGCCTTGAGCCAGCGCCTGACACAAATGAGCGGCAAGGAGGCGGAACTTATCCTTAACCTCATACGTTACGAGCGCGACAATCCCGGTTACGTGAAAGCCAACTGGAATAAAGCCAGCCTCCGCCCCTTCCTCACCCCTACATCGGGCATAGAAATGGAAGAAGGCAAAGACGAAGCAGAGCTTCCGCACACAGGCTTTACCGAAATTATCCGCAAGGTTGGCATCACGGAAGAGGTCTACTATCCCAGCAAGGAGCAAGAAGAAACGGTTACAACAACCTATTATGCACATATAGGAAAAGCCCCTCTCAGCTGTGGGGAGAGAGCTGTAAACGAGAATGGGCATTCGCACCCCTCTCCCCTTATGGGGAAAGCCGGAGAGGGGCTGAACTTCATTTTCTTTGCCAACTGGGACACATTTCTCCATGAATATTTCCTGACGGCAGGAAAAGCCCATGAGAAGCTGGTCGGCGGAACGGTACAAGACGAAAAAGAAGACGGAAAAAAAGCAAAACTCATCGAATCGTTCCGTAATTACGCCCCTACCCTATACAGGGTATTAACGGATAGCAGTTCGCCCGTAAAGCCTATCCCGGATTTTACAATCGGCAAAACCACCCTGAATGTAATGGCTATAACCACAACCGACCAGGAAAAAGGAAAAAATGAACTGATTAAGACATGTACCGATATCTGCAAAGAAATAAACAACACCACACACTTAGCGGTCTGGCGCAGGTATTTGCGGACGGTATGGCTGCATGAGTAATAAAAACAAGCTTCCAATGAAGGTATCTTCATAAATCGCCCAAAGCACACACGAAAACGGATACATCAAGCCAAGAAAAACTTTTTGGAAAAATTCAAAACAGCTTCTAAGTCTATGGTAACAACAGCACTCAGACGGGATAAGGAATTGGCAGACAATAAACTCATTAACTTACATAATTACCATTAAAGACACACATTTCACCTCCGATGTCAGCTTAGCGGCTATGCTAATGGTACGCACGAAGGAGTACATGCTGGACACCTGCAAGAAGCTTGACCTCTATGTCAGCCAACCTATTACAAGCTGCAAAAATACTCCCTTATACTGACTTACGAGGACTTTGAAACAGGCGAATGGAAGATGCTGATGCCGGATTGTGTACGGGAGTCACTGTCAACCAGCCTTCCAGCCATACTCTCAATCGTAGCGAAAACAGGGAAAGCTCCAACATACAAGGACTTGCGGATGCTGGCGTTTCTGAATTCCTTATAAGTAGATGTTGAGAATTTATAAAAAGATTTGCTATCTTGTCTCATGAATTGGGGTTGACATTTGCCATCAACCTGATAAAAAAGACCTTGGCTGGAAATAATGATTTCTTTTAAAAACTTGGAGATTCGTGCCGAATTGCTTATTTTTGTCCTACCAGAATCTACAAAACAGGGAGGAACATCTTATGAAAAAATACAAGAAACATGAAGACAAACCCATGGTGGCTAATGAGCCATTGGCCGCTTATGCAAAGGCTTCAACTAATGGTCAGCTTGTTTCGCCTGCTTTGATAGATGAACTTATGGGGCAACCCGATGAAGTGAAATGGTATATCATCAACCGGCTTATAGGAAGCATGAAGCATAAGAAAGGAATTAAAGCGGTTGAAAAGCAATCTTCTGCAGATGAAAGTGAATCTCATGCCGATGCCGCGGAATGGCAAAAGAAGGCTGAAGCTGCGCGAGACTATTATCGGCAGAAATATAATCTGCCGGAGAGCTTGATAAGTCTGATTGGCTGCATCCCTCCACTTACCGATGCAGAGAGAGAAAAGGCGAAAGAAGACTGTTTACTGGAAAAATACGGAATACGATGAAACTGTTTCTTGACACGAATATTGTCGTGGACTATGTGGAAAACCGCAAACCATTTGTCGCTGATGCATTGGCTTTATTCCAAATGAGTTATGACGGAATCCACCATCTGTATGTTTCCGACTTGATGTTTGCCAATATTGCTTATATCGCCCGGAAAAGAATGAGCCTCAACCAGCTTTATGAAATTTTTGAAACTTTGTGCGCGTTCTTACATGTAACAGGTATTGGAGAACAAGCTGTGCACGAAGCAATCCGTTTGAAGGAAAAGGATTTTGAAGATGCCTTGCAGTATTTCTCAGCCAAACAGGCGTGTGTGGACTGCATCATCACACGCAATAAGAAAGACTTTCATTTTTCGGATATTCCGGTATATACGCCGGAAGAATTCTTGCTTAGGTAACACTTTTACTCCTATATCATACATCTAAGTAGTATATATGTTCCACACGCTTTATCTCTATAAAAGAAGAGCAAACTCATAATTTTACACTTTCTATTTTAGGCGTATCGCCTGTAATGCCAAGGGGTACGTCAGAATTGACGCTTATAAACATTACGGCAAGATGATGAGGAAGTCGCTCAGTCAAATGGCGGATGGTTGGGAAAACTTCAGAATTACAGGAAAGACGGCCAGTTCGCTATAGACAATATGCTTGTGAAAAGAGTCATCCAGTCTTTTATAATGCATCTGAAAAACTCATTGTTTTTTAGTAGTGGAGAAGGTGTTGAGACAGCACTGACATTTCTCACCCTGATTGAAACCTGCAAGAATGTAGGTCTTGATACCCGTGACTATATCGCAACCACAATGAAACTGCTAATTGGCGGGAACAGGAATTATGATAACTTGTTCCCCATGCCATTGGCTGAATAATGATTATAAACCGTTATTTTTTAGAATCCTAAATAGTTCATCTTGCTGATTTTTAGTGAAGTGAACTCTATTGAGAATTACAGAAGACACGAGAATATTTACACACGAGATAAATTCTCAAGAAATTTTCTCCCCTTTGAAAAGATTTGCTATCTTTGTGGAAGTAACAATAAAAGCGTGATAATATGGAAACGACAGCTTTCAATCCTATACAGATTCATTTACTCCGGATGTTCGAGTATGACAATTCCCCTCAAAGTTTGGAAGAATTGAAGGAGGTATTATATCATTATTATTCCGAACGCATGAATGCCAAATTGAATGACCTTTGGGATAAAGGCATACTCGACCAAAAGCGGCTGGACGAAATCAACGAAATGGATTTGCATAAGCTGAAATAGGTTATGAGCCGTATAGTTCTTGATACGAATTGCCTCATACAAAGCATCCCTTATAAAAGCCGTTACCATAAAGTGTGGATGTCTTTTGTAAAAGGGGAAAATACGTTTTGTGTATCCAATGAGATTATTGAGGAATATGCGGAAGTCTTACATCGTTTGACTGATTATGAAACGGCAGACTATGTTGTGAAAACAATACTGAACAGCCCGTTTGTAGAACTGATTACACCTTATTTTCATTTTAACCTTATCACAGCCGACCCTGATGATAATAAGTTTGTCGATTGTGCCATATCCGCAAACGCCCGCTATATTGTTACGAATGACCATCACTATGATGTGTTGAAATCGATAAATTTCCCGAACGTAAATGTGATTAATATAAAACAGTTCTGCTTAGAACTTGATTGATATATCGTATGTGTACGAATTTGCACACATTCCACACCGTTTCTGTAAAGACGATGTCACATTGTCTCCGCTATGATGACATCCACAAAATACGCAAACAAAGGAAGCGCCTGCCGAATTAGAAACTGTTTTGAATTTATCGTGCGATGATTTGGGATGAGTTTTTGAGGCATTTCCGCTTGTGTGATGAGGAAGATAGCGGGCTATCTGACGAAGAACAGAAGCGGAAAGGACCAAAAAATCGCCCAAAGCACACACGAAAACGGAAACATCAAGACAAGAAAAACTTTTTGGAGAAATTCAAAACAGTTTCTTAGTTTATAAAAAAGGAACAACCGATTATACAGAGTTTTCAGGTCTTGTGTCGCCTGTACACAAATGTTTCTCACTATCAATTACTCTGCAAATCAGGAATTAAACGTAGTTATGTTTCCCAGAAGTTATCACTTCGTTCAGGAGTTAAAAGCCAATAGTCCTGCTTCTGAAAACAATGCAAAAGGTATTGGCATCCAACTCACAGCCCGTCAAGTGGGTGATAACTCCATCAGACTCCCTTTTAACTCCTGATTGGCATTATTCATTTTTTTTCATGGCAACTACAGCAGAAAACAACAAGCGCATAGCCAAGAATACGCTGCTGCTTTACTTCCGGATGATATTGATTATCATAGTCGGGCTTTATACAAGCCGGGTAGTACTCAATACATTGGGAGTAAGCGATTATGGCATCTATAATGTAGTAGGAGGCATTGTAGCGATGCTTGCGTTTCTCAACTCGGCAATGGTAGCCGCTTCGCAACGGTTTATTTCCTTCGAATTGGGGACGGGCAACATGGAAAAGCTGAAAAAAGTATTCTGCACTTCCGTTTCCATACACATTGCCTTAGCTATTATTATATTGCTGATAGCGGAAACCCTTGGACTATGGTTCGTTAATACGCATCTGAATATTCCGACCGAACGAATGGAAGCTGCCAACTGGGTTTACCAATGTTCCATTCTGACATTGCTTTTGACCATAGTCAGCGTACCCTATAATTCCTGCATCGTCGCCCACGAGCACATGAAGGCTTTTGCTTACGTCAGCATCGTAGAAGCTGTCCTGAAACTGTTGATAGTTTACCTTTTATTATTAGGCGACTTCGATAAACTGATTTTTTATGCTATTTTAGTAGTAGTGGTAGCCCTCATTATACGTATCATTTACGGAATCTATTGCAAACGTAATTTCGAAGAATGCAGCTATCGTTTTGTCTTCGACAAGCAGCTATTTAAGGAAATGTTCGCTTTTGCAGGATGGAGTATCATAGGGAATTTCGGGTTTGCCTTTAAAGACCAAGGCTCCAACGTCATCTTAAACCTATTTTTCGGAACAGCCGTCAATGCAGCTCGCGGCATTGCCTTGCAAGTGAATGGAATTATCAGTAATTTTTCCAATAACTTTACCATGGCATTGAATCCGCAAATTACCAAGCAGTATGCAGCAGGGGATGTGGAAGCATCGGTAAAACTTGTTTATGCAGGATGCCGGTACTCCTTTTATTTATTGCTGCTGATTGCTGTCCCAGTGATGATTAATATCGATTATCTGTTGCAATTATGGTTGGGCACAGTTCCTGAATATACTTCCCAGTTCCTAATGCTGGCTTTAATTGCAGCCTTGATTGATGTCATGGCACGTCCGCTTGTTACGGCATTGCAAGCAACCGGAAGAATAAAAATCTTTCAGATAGTCATTTGTATTGTTATATTATGTGAATTGCCTTTAGCTTATGTAATACTCCATTATGGAGGGAAGCCTTATTGGGCAATGTATCCGACAATTCTTATCACATTCGTAGGATTATTTGTGCGATTTTTCATTCTACAAAAAATGATATCCGCTTATCAGTTATATTCGTTTGCAATCAAGATTGTAGGCAGAAACTTATTGATTGGCGTCATTTGTTTTTTTATCTCTGATTTCATCCGAGGGTATTATCCGCAAAATTTCATCAGCTTCTTAATAACAAGTCTGTTTGTTTTTATTCTGTCAAGTTCTGCCGTTTGCCTCATAGGGCTGTCTAAAAGTGAACAGGCTAAACTTGCAACTTTTATAAGAAATAAAATCAATGTACGTATCTGCCATAAATAGAAAAAGTACAAATAGGATTGAAAGCAAAATATTCCAATTTCTTGCTTTAAGTTCTATTATTAGTACAACTCCAGCTTTCCAAGAATTAATCTCTGCAACAGTAGCCGGTTGGATTCTTAATGTTATATGTTTATGCACCTGCCTGTTCTTTTTTGCACGATATAGTTACTTATTGGATAAAATAGGCTGGCTGTATTGTGTTGCATTATTTCTCATTATTCCATTTCATTATGGTATGCCAATGGTTGACAATGCAATTAGAGAATCTATCAGATGGATTAATATTATTCTACTATTTTATCTCTATAAAGGCAAAAATTTTGAAGTGAAATGGCTGATATATAGCGCATTTCTATTTTATATTGTTGAATGCACTTGTTGTATTATAGAAAAGTTAGGACATTTCTATCTCATTGACTATACCAATGCAGATGGAATGCAAGCTACAAGCTTAGAAGCTTACGAGTATGATTCTGAGAATTTTAGAAGTCGTGGATTATTATTGCACCCACTTTATAATGCGAATGTCATTTCCATATTCATGGGTTACATATTAATTTCTACTAAATTGAAGAAACCAATTCAATTCATATTGCTTTTATTGGGATTGTTGGCTATATGGGCATGTAATTCAAGAGCATGTATTGCCATTTGGTTACTTATCTTATTATATCGCTTCTTCTTATATAACATGAAAATATGGCATCTGTTATTGGGAATTTTATCCTTGTACCTTATTGTCCCTTGGTTGATTGAATTTATTCAACAATCAAGCATATTGGGAAGATTTAATTTAGATTTTAGTGACTCTTCCTCCGAAACAAGACTAATAGCTTTCATTTTGTTTTATACATATCCTTGGACAGTCGAAGATATAATCTTCGGATTGGGAGACTGGATTTATTATCCATTATCCGAAATAAGTTTAGAAAATGGTTTCCTATTGAATTGGGCATATTGGGGATGGATTGTTGGCAGCATCAAGTCTTTTACCGAAATCTATGTGACATATAAATGTCTGCCCAATTACAATCTGAGGGATAAGCTTATTATTATGGCTGCAACGTGGGGAATAGCGAGCGCCAATAATAATATGATAAATATTTCTATTTTATCATTTTTCTTTTTGGCAAATATAGGTTTTAGCTTGAAAGTTCTACAAAAGTCAACACAAAAACCATAATAAAATGTTGTATAAATCTTTAAATTCATAGTAATATGAAAGTATTGTACCTTTTACATACATCAGGGATGGATGGATCCACAATCTCAATATTGAACCTTTTAACAAATATCAACAAAACCGTGATTCCTATAGTTGTTATTCCTAAGGGAAAGAATGATAAATTAGTTAATTTGTTAAAGCAATTAAAAATAAAATATTATCAATGTTTAAGAGCTCCATTTAGTGCTATTCCTCAAGAATATTCTTTATTCCAGAAATTGATCTATCTCATTAAACTTTATATAAAAAAAATCATATATGTCATAACGATATTATGGATTGTAAAAAAAGAAAAACCAAATTTGATACATTCGAATGTAGGTGTGTTATATGAAGGTTTTAGAATAGCTAAATTTTTAAACATTCCCCATGTTTGGCATTTGCGGGAATATCAAGATAGGGATTTTAATTTAAACTTTTTATATGGGAAAAAATATTTTGAGAAAATGCTGACTTCTTCATATGTTATTTGCATTACCAATGACATAAAAGAGTATTTCAATTTAAAATCCCCCAAGACTACGACTATATATAATGGAATATATAAAAAAGAGCATATAGCATTAGAATCAAAAGAAAAATATTTTTTGTGTGCAAGTCGAATAACACCAAGTAAAAAGCTGGAAGATGCAATTAAAGCTTTTGCTTCTTTTGATGCGAATCAAAAAGACAAATGGGAATTGATTATTGCTGGCAATGGCGAAGAAGAATATACTAATTATCTTAAAAATTTAAGTTATAAATTAAAGTGCCAATCAAATATCAAATTTGTAGGACTTCAATCTTCTGACTCTGTATTTCTACTTATGAAAAAAGCAGCTGCACTTATAGTAGCATCACAAAATGAAGGTTTTGGTAGGATGACGGCAGAAGCTTGTTTTGCCGGTACAATGGTTATTGGACGTAATACTGGCGGAACCAGAGAAATCTTAGATAAAATAAATGCTTGTGCTTTTTATACAATACCTGAATTGGTAGAAAAGTTATACGAAATATCAGAAGCAGTCAACACTGATGCGTATATTACTAGAATAAAGCATTCACAATTTATAGCTCAACAACTTTATTCGATAGAACAAAATGTAAATAATACATTTAATTTCTATAAATATATCAAGCAATCAACATAATACATACAATTGTTAGTTCCTTGTTTAATACGTTATTTAATTTTATCAATTAAGCGAAACAATGTCAATATTAAATCAAATTATATTACAGGCAAATCAATCTTTTGTTAAGCTTAAAAAATAACTGCTTGTTAATTCATATTTAGCATGAAATTTTCAGTCACAATTCCCGCTTATAAAGCTATGTTTCTGAGAGAATGCATTGAAAGCATACTTTCTCAAACTTACAAAGATTTTGAACTCATCATTGTTAATGATGCTTCACCCGAAGATTTGACTTCTATTGTGAAATCATTTAATGATCCGCGCATCCATTACTATGTGAATGAAATAAATTGCGGAGCAGTCAATGTGGTTGACAATTGGAACATCTGCCTTGCCCATGCACAAGGAGATTATGTGATTTGTATGGGTGATGACGACAAACTACTTCCCAATTGTTTGGAGGAGTACAACAAGTTAATTGAGCGTTATCCCGGATTAGGGGTTTACCACGCATGGACGGTACTTATAGACAAGAACTCTGAAGTAATAGGAATGCAAGAGCCTCGCCCCGAACGCGAGGGCATCTACTCGATGATGTGGGGACGATGGTATGGCAAAAGAGTTCAGTATATTGGCGATTTCCTATTTGACCGAAAGAATCTTGTCAATAATGGGGGATTCTATAAGCTTCCGTTAGCTTGGGGTTCCGATGACATAACGTCTTATATTGCCGCCAAAGATACCGGAATTGCAAACATGCAAGTGCCTGGATTTCAGTATAGGATAAATGCTCAAACTATTTCAAGTACAGGTGATGCAGAAAAAAAACTAACCGCTACAAACTTGGAGAAGACTTTTTATGATGAATTTCTATCCCGAAAACCAATAGGAAGCACACAGACAGAAAAAGTGTTTTGGGTGAAAGTAAAAGAATATTCAGAATTGTTTTTCATAAAAAAATGCATCTATACTATTGCGGATGATTTAGCAAATAACGGGATAATGAATGTCTATAAGTACGTTTACAAAAGAAAAAAATACAATTTAAGCTGGGCTGTAATAGCATACTCCATTGTAGAATCAATAAAGCAAAAAGTTACAGGTAATAAACACCATTCAATCGCATAAAGAATATATAATAACAATTATGAGAATACTGATAATAACTGATATTCCTACATCTCCAATAACTGGAGGTGCAAGAAAAATAATTAGTTTATATTCCAATTTGTTTAAGTCATGGGGGCACGAAGTACATTTCTTATGTGTTAATAAGTTTAACATGAGAAAAAAATACCGTGTAGATATTAAACAAGCTTTTGCCGCAACAAAAAAGGAATGGGGGCAATATTACCATCAATATGATTACTCGCTTTGGGAAAATATTTATAGCAATGTTAAAATCATCTTCAGTAAGTTATTCCACAACGATTATAGAAAATGTGATGACATTTATCCTAGAGGACTGACAAGTGAAGTCGTTGATTTATTACACAAATATGATATAGAAGCTGTGATAGTAAACCATTTTTACTTATCCAAGGTCTTGGAGGAAATACCGTTGAAACGGAAAGCATTGTTCACACATGACAGTTTTTCTATGTATAAGAAATCTAAAAGCAAACAGGCAGCATATTACCTAATGCCCAAGGAAGAAAAAATAGCTTTAAATCGTGCACCATATATTTTTGCCATGCAAAGTGTGGAAGCAGATTATTTCCGGACATTAGTGCCTAATAATACAATTCTAATTAATTATTGTAATCATGAATTTCATCCACAACCGATTGTAGGGAATCATAATATATTATTTTTTTCAGGTGAACATAAATTCAATATAGATGGATTAGTTTGGTTTATAGAAAATGTTTTTTCGTTAATAAAAAATCGATTCCCCGATGTCAAGCTATTAATTGGAGGTGAAATATGTAATGCTCTCAAGGGCTACGATAATCGAGATAATATTGAATTAGTGGGAAAGATAGAAGAACCAGAATCGTTCTTTCTCAGAGGTGATGTTGCAATTAACCCATGTAGGCTTGGGACTGGCCTTAAAATAAAAACATTTGAGTCTGTATCTTACGATAAAGTAACAATGGTACATTCTAATAGTTTAGTGGGGATATATAAGGAAGAAGATGCTCCTATTTTCTCTTCATCTAATCCTATTGAATGGGTGGAATATCTTGATAAGATATGGAGTAATCGACATGAGATCGCAGAAATCAAAGCCAAAAACCAGACCTATATACGAGATATGAATGATTTCATAAAAGGGCAATATAAAATTTGGTTGGAAGGATAACTTCATAATGAAAGGTTATGTACTATGAAAAAAATATTCCATATTGTCACCCATTTTGATATAGGAGGCTCAGAAACAGTAGCCATTAACATATCAAAAGCCAACAATCCTGATTTTGAGTTCCATTTCGTGGAAGTGGTAAGAGGGCATGGAACTTATTCTGATGCTTTTATAAAGGATTTGGAAGAACATCAAATTTTTTATCATAGGTCTCCGTTGTCTATGAACTGTATATTAGGAGCATTTTTGTTTCCTTTCTGGTTTTGGAAAATACATAAGAAATATAATCCGGATATTTATCATACACATACAGAATCTCCCGATGTCGCATTGTATCTATTTTTTCATTTATTTCGTTTTCTCATTAATAAAAAGACAAAAGTAGTAAGGACTTTACATAATACGAAATTATGGAAGAAGAAGCATTTAGTTGGTGAGATTATTGAACGTTTTTTCTTGAAATATCAGGCAAATGTTGCAATAAGTCTTCTTGTAAAACAAAGTTATTTGTCCCAGTTTAGTTTTTATAATAAAGATATTCCAATCATACTAAATGGAATAGAAGAGAAGCAACAAGTGCCATTTAAACGGCTTGAACATAACAAGACAAATATTCTGTTTGCTGGACGTATCGTAAAGCAAAAGGGAATAGATATTTTAGCAGATGTTATCTTGGCGCTGAATAAAACCTCCAATAATTTCTTTTTCCATATTATAGGAGAAGGTCCTCTACGCGAGGAGTTATCAGAGAGACTTAAAAATGAAGATAATGTCCGTTTCTATGGGAACGTTTACAATCTCGCATCGTATTTAGGCTCTTTTGATTATTTGTTTATGCCTTCTTGGTATGAAGGATTATCGATGTTGTCAATAGAGTCCTCGTTTGCAAAATTGCCTGTCATTATCAACTCTTGTGCAGGATTGGTCGATACATTACCAAAATCATGGCCTCTGAAAGCCAAAGATAATGATGTAAATACTTATTTACGGATATTTGGTAACCTAGATAACTATAACCGTAAATCATTAAGCAACCAAGCTTATCAGTTTGTTTCTGAAAATTTTGGCATAAAACAAATGCAAGAAAAATACTTATCCCGATATAAATCTAACACATTATGAAAAAGCATAAATCAAAAGTCTGCCTTGTTAGTTCTTGTGGAGGTCATTTTATAGAATTACTACAGTTACTTCCATTTGCAAAAGATAAACAATAATGCGGAATTCATAGGTGAAATGCCTTTGCACCAATACACGGTTACACTTGCTGAAGGTGGCTTCCAGAGGAACAGAAATAGCGGTATGCAAGGAACTGGAAAGCTTTAGATTGCATTGATTAAGTGATACCCCTCGAAAACGAAGATATACTGCATCACCGATTTAATATATACTGCATCGGCAAACGGATATATACTGCAACAGTAAAGTAAGTATATCTTGTTTTTAGCAGCAATATTAAATGCCATGCTGACCAGCAAGCGTGATTACTCATTGGAAAGTATTTATCGGTCGTGGGAGAAGGCATTTGACAAATTGGCGCAATGATTTTTTCCCCAATAAATTGACCTTTCTCAAAATAAAATATATGAATGTCCGTATTTTGCCCAATAAGGAGTTAAAAGGAGTTATTTCAGGGAGTTAAAAGGAGTTAGAAGCCAATACTTTTGCTCATGGGAGCCATAGCAGGACTATTGGCATTTAACTCCTGCCGGAGGCATAACTCCTTCTAACTCCCTTTTATGCTATGGGCATTTTGCGGATATTCAATTTGATATATAATCTGATATTGTAAATTTCTTAAACACTAATTCTACATTTTACTATACTTTATCGGCATCAAAATATGCATTTTCTGCCTCTATGATTTGAAAATTTAGCGTCAATATTTCGCAGGCTTGTCATGGCAATATAGGCTCTTTCGCTGTAAGATTAATAATCTTCAAGCTGCAAAATTATTAATCTTACAAGCGGAAGATTATTAATCTTACAGCGAAGGAAGCTATCTGCGCCGAAGCAAGAAGATAATAACGGCAAGCTTTTTAACTAACCTGAATATGAAAGCACAATTTAGTAATGCGTGGCGAACGGAACGGAGACGCATACCGGAACCGTGACATCAAAAAAATGCACAAATCCATGCCGCGCATAGTATAATACACTATAAATTGTTAATTCCTATAACACTCAAAAGTTCATCTTCTTGATTTTTAAGAGAGCGAACGCTATTGAGTGTTTACACTTGCACCTATACAAATATGAAAAAGCGTAAATCTAAAATCTGCCTTGTCAGTTCTTGCGGCGGTCACTTCATGGAACTGATACAATTACTTCCGTTGGTTGAGAACAAGCAATATTACATCATTACGGAAAAGAACGTAGCATCTACAGCTTCCGTAGAGAAGCATCCGCATCATTATTTAGTCCAACAAGAACGTGGAGGCATGAGCTTTATCTTTAAGTTCTGTTGGAATATCCTCCTTTCTTTCATCTATTTCATCATCGAAAGACCGACCACGGTGATAACCACGGGAGCAGGAGCATCTTATCCAACTTGCCTGTTCGCACGGTTGTTCAAGCGCAGAATTATCTATGTGGAAAGCTTTGCTAAGTTGGATAGCAAATCGGTTACGGGTAAAATGCTCTATCCTTTTGCTGACTATTTCTTTGTGCAATGGCCGGAAATGAAAAAAGTATATCCGAAAGCCATTTATAGCGGAAGCGTTTATTAAAAATGGGATGCCCGACTTCCTTTGATAGGAAAATTATTTATCGTTCTTTGACATATTGACACTATGGATAAAATAAAATTGTTTGTCCCACTTGGAACCCAGAAGTTTCCATTCGGGCGTATTATCACAGCCTTGAATCAATTGGTTGGTCAAGGCAAATATAAAGCAGACGAGATAGTGATGCAATCCGCACTCTATCCAGTGCAACCGGAGTTCACGCATTTCGGACTGATTCCGAATGAAGACTTTAATCGTTATATGAGAGAAGCGGAAGTCGTAGTCACTCATAGTGGAGTGAACTCCATCATTTCGTGTATGGAAATGGGAAAGCCTTTAGTAGTCTGTCCCCGCCTTCATGAATACGGGGAACATGTGGACAACCATCAGATAGAAATCGCCACACTGATGCACGACAAATATGATGTGCTGATTTGTACGGACATGAAAGACTTGCCAGAACTGATAGAAAAGGCAAAGGCGCATAAATACAAATCGTGGGTGAGTCATAGGGAAGAATTGCTGGATACAATCAGAGAGTTGATAATTTAAGAGAATTATAGTCAATCAGAAATGAAATGCAAAAATCATTTGCTTGTCACGCCGGATTTGTAATCCGAAACCATTAGTTGAGGATGCGGATTACAATTGACTTCGTCGACCTACGGTTCCGCCACGTAGGATAAACGACCGCAATTACCAGCTTCCCGTATTGAAAGCTGTGCGGAATGCCCTGCATCAGATTCTGGTCTGCCGATATAAGAACCCTCGTATAGAACTGTCTCCGATGCGGTTTGTTATGGATGAGCAAACAGAAGAAGACAGCAGAGAAGTACGGATAGAGCAAATGAGCGACGGATATCGGATTATGGTAGCCATGGTAGCGGATATTGCGTCAAGGCTTGCCGAGGCAAACCCGAGCGATGAAAACCCATTGGACGGAAAGGGAATCGTATTGATAGATGAGGCCGACTTGCATCTGCATCCTGCATGGCAGCGGAAAATTTTGCATGACCTTTCAGTTGTTTTTAGGAATATCCAGTTTATAGTAACAACCCATAGCCCATTGATAGCTATGGGAGCCGCCGATATAGCTCAGATTTTAGTATTTGATGAAAAGGAAAACTGCATGAAACAGAAGCGGACGTTTATAGCACCTATGATGTGGGGCAGGTTTTAATGAGCAATTTGTTTAACTTACCTACAGACCGTGCACCACAATGGGACAACATGATAAAGGAACGCTATGATTTACTGGAGAAATCAGAAACGGACAAAAAAAGATTGGACGAGTTGGAAACAGAACTATCCGGTTTATCTTTTGGCGAAAGCGAGGAAGAAATCAAAGCGCGAAAATTGATTATTAATGCCAATCAGGAGTTAAAAGGGAGTTATAGGTAGTTATCGCCCGCCAGTG
>ERZ779889.2374-NODE-2374-length-15689-cov-3.108865_pt1 | contig 15689 bp, 12 predicted proteins | sample MGYA00511030_ERZ779889 | MGnify/ENA primary metagenome ERZ779889 (study PRJEB29588, sample SAMEA2160616) | human gut metagenome | biome: human gut; feature: human-associated habitat; material: faeces | place: Denmark | collected 2008/2010 ...
CCCGGGAAGGTTTCCGCCACTACGGTGCCGTGTTTTCCCTGTTTTACGCACCGGGCCGTCCGGTATAAACAATCAGGACTTATTTTATTCCCATTTACCCCAAACCACCTTTCAAAAAACGGATGTCCGGATGGGGTCAAACCGCAAAATCCCCACCTTTCGGCCGTGCGCTTTGTGAAAAAGTGGATAAATTACATATAATATTCTGTAAACCTTTGGAAACGCTGCGCTTTTTACCTATCTTTGCAATCGAATAAAGATGATGACGCGAGGGGCTTGATGAAAGCTCCTTTTTTATTGTAAAAAAGAGAATTGAATGATTGACAGAAACGTTGTTCAGAACATCGTGGAAGAGTGGCTCGAAGGAAAAGACTACTTCCTCGTGGAAGTGACCGTGAGCCCGGACGACAAAATCGTAGTGGAAATCGACCATGCCGAAGGCGTGTGGATCGAAGACTGTGTGGAACTGAGCCGCTTCATCGAGTCGCGGCTGAACCGTGAAGAAGAAGACTTCGAACTCGAAGTGGGCTCGGCAGGCATCGGGCAACCGTTCAAGGTGCTCCAGCAATATATCAACCACATCGGGATGGAAGTGGAAACGCTGACAAACACAGGCGAAAAGTTGTGCGGCGTGCTGAAAGATGCCGACGCCGACCATTTCGTGCTGACCGTGCCCAAGAAAATCAAAGTGGAAGGCTCCAAACGCCCGCGCGTGGTGGAGGAAGACCGGACATTTGCTTACGAAGACGTAAAATACACGAAATACTTAATTAGTTTCAAATAAAACATAAACAGATATATGGCCAAGAAAGAGGAAACAATCAGCTTGATTGATACATTTGCGGAATTTAAAGAACTGAAAAACATCGACCGCCCCACAATGGTGAGCGTCTTGGAAGAAAGCTTCCGCAGCGTGATTGCCAAAATGTTTGGCACGGATGAGAACTATGACGTGATTGTGAATCCCGACAAGGGCGACTTTGAAATCTGGCGCAACCGCGAAGTGGTGGCCGACGAAAACCTGACCAACCCGAACATGCAAATCTCGCTCAGCGAGGCACGTAAAATCGATGCTTCTTATGAAATCGGCGAGGAAGTGACCGACGAGGTCATCTTTGCCAACTTCGGGCGACGCGCCATCCTGAACCTGCGCCAGACATTGGCCTCGAAAATCTTGGAACTGGAAAAAGACAGCCTGTACAATAAATACATAGACAAAGTAGGTCAGGTGGTAAACGCTGAGGTTTACCAAATCTGGAAGAAAGAGATGCTGCTGCTCGACGACGAAGGCAACGAGCTGCTGCTCCCCAAGAGCGAACAAATCCCAAGCGACTTCTACCGCAAGGGCGAAACTGTACGCGCCGTGGTGGCACGGGTGGACAACACAAACAACAACCCGAAAATCATCCTGAGCCGCACCTCACCCGTGTTCCTGCAACGCCTGTTCGAGATGGAAGTGCCTGAAATCAACGACGGCCTCATCACCATCAAACGCATCGCCCGCATCCCCGGCGAACGTGCAAAGATTGCCGTCGAGTCTTACGACGACCGCATCGACCCCGTAGGCGCCTGCGTCGGCGTGAAAGGCTCGCGTATCCACGGCATCGTGCGCGAACTGCGCAACGAAAACATCGACGTCATCAACTACACGGCCAACATCTCTCTCTTCATCCAACGCGCATTGAGTCCGGCAACAGTGTCTTCCATCCGTCTGGACGAGGAGAACAAGAAAGCAGAGGTGTTCCTCAAGCCGGAGGAGGTTTCTTTGGCAATCGGTAAAGGCGGCATGAACATCAAACTTGCCAGTATGCTTACCGAATATACGATAGACGTCTACCGCGAATTGGATGACACTGTCGACGAGGAAGATATTTACCTCGACGAGTTCAAGGACGAAATTGACGAGTGGGTCATCAACGCCATCAAAGGCATCGGCATTGATACAGCCAAAGGCGTGCTCAACGCTCCACGCGAAATGCTGATTGAAAAAGCAGACCTGGAAGAAAACACGGTGGACGATGTTTTGAGAATATTAAAGGCAGAATTTGAGGATTAATAAACACGTATGACTATAAGATTAAATAAAGTAACCAGAGATTTAAACGTAGGACTGACGACGGTCGTTGAGTTCTTGCAGAAGAAGGGGTATGAGATAACCGCAAACCCCAACACTCAAATTACCGAAGAGCAGTATGACCTGCTGGTAAAAGAGTTCCGCAAAGACAAGAATCTGCGCATCGAATCTGAAAAGTTCAGCCAAGAACGGCAGAACAACAAAGAGCGCAACCGGACCTCTATTTCCATCAACGACTTCGACGAAACGAAAAAGGAAAACAAAGCTAAAGACGACGTCATCAAAACGGTCGTCCCGGAAGACGCACGCCCGAAATTCAAGCCCGTAGGGAAAATTGACCTCGACGCACTGAACCGACGCAAAAAACCGGAACAAACGCCGAGCCCCGAAACGCCCCGAGAAGAAAAAAACATAACAGAAGAAAAAAGCGAGGAACCAAAAGCTGAAATCAAGGAAACAGCCCCCGCAACAGAAACCTCTAGCGAATCTGCAACAGAAACGAATCAAGTTCCTGCAACACGCGAAGAGGAGGTAGTTCCCGCCAACGAAAAAGAAACAACTGAGGTGACTGACAACAACGTGGAAGAAAAGAAAGAAGAACAAGGCAGCAACGACGAAGGCGTGTTCAAAATACGCCCCACCGAGTTTGTCTCAAAGATTAACGTCGTGGGACAAATCGACCTCGACGCACTGAACCAGTCGACACGCCCGAAAAAGAAGTCGAAAGAAGAGCGACGCAAGGAGCGCGAAGAGAAAGAAAAGCTGCGCCAAGAGCAGAAAAAGCAGATGAAAGACGCCATCATCAAGGAAATCCGCAAAGTGGACGACAAAAACAGCCGGTCTGACAGAAGCGAAAACGACGAAGATGGCAAGAAAAAGAAGAAACGCAGCCGCATCAACAAAGAAAAAATCGACATCAACGCCGTCGAACAACAGTCTGCACGAGGCGGAAAGGGCAGCGACAAGCCCAAAGACCGCCACGGGAAAGACCGCGACCGGAACAAAAAATCGGCTTTCAACAAACCTGAGGTGAGCGACGAAGACGTGGCAAAACAAATCAAAGAAACACTGGCACGCCTGACCAACAAAGGCAAGACCAAAGCGTCCAAATATCGCAAAGAAAAACGCGAAAACGCCATCAGCCGCCAGCAAGAACTCGAAAGCCAGGAAATGGCCGAAAGCAAGGTACTGAAACTCACTGAGTTTGTGACGGCCAATGAACTTGCCAACATGATGAACGTGCCCGTGACACAAGTCATCGGCACCTGCATGAGCGTGGGCATCATGGTCTCCATAAACCAACGCCTCGATGCCGAGACCATCAACCTCGTGGCCGAAGAGTTCGGCTTCCAGACCGAATACGTGAGCGCCGAAGTGGCACAAGCCGTCGTCGAAGAAAAAGACCGCGAAGAAGACCTCGTGCCGCGTCCGCCCATCGTCACGGTCATGGGACACGTCGACCACGGTAAGACTTCCTTGCTCGACTACATCCGCAAGTCGAACGTCATCGCCGGAGAAGCCGGAGGCATCACCCAGCACATCGGTGCCTACAACGTGAAGCTCGAAGACGGGCGGCGCATCACCTTCCTCGACACACCGGGACACGAAGCCTTCACCGCCATGCGCGCCCGTGGAGCGAAAGTGACCGACATCGCCATCATCATCGTGGCAGCCGACGACAACGTGATGCCGCAGACCAAGGAAGCCATCAACCATGCCATGGCAGCCGGTGTGCCCATCGTCTTTGCCATCAACAAGATAGACAAACCCAGCGCGAACCCGGACAAAATCAAGGAAGAACTGGCCAACATGAACTTCCTCATCGAAGAATGGGGCGGCAAATACCAGTCGCAAGACATATCGGCCAAGAAAGGCATCGGCGTGAACGAACTGCTCGAAAAAGTGTTGCTCGAAGCCGAACTGCTCGAACTGAAGGCCAACCCCAACCGCCGTGCCACAGGCTCCATCATCGAGTCGACACTCGATAAGGGACGAGGCTACGTGGCAACCGTGCTCGTGGCCAACGGTACACTGAAAGTGGGCGACATCGTGCTGGCAGGAACCAATTACGGCAAAATCAAAGCCATGTTCAACGAGCGCAACCAGCGCATCAAAGAAGCCGGCCCATCCGAACCGGCCCTGATACTGGGACTCAACGGTGCCCCGACGGCGGGAGACACGTTCCACGTCATCGAGACCGAACAGGAAGCTCGCGAGATTGCCAACAAACGCGAACAACTGCAACGCGAACAGGGACTGCGCGCACAACGCATGCTGACGCTCGACGAAGTGGGACGCCGCCTGGCACTGGGCGATTTCCACGAACTGAACGTCATCGTCAAAGGCGATGTCGACGGTTCCATCGAAGCACTGAGCGACTCGCTCATCAAGCTCTCGACCGAACAAATCCAGGTGAACGTCATCCACAAGGCCGTGGGACAGATTTCCGAATCCGACGTCAGCCTGGCCGCCGCATCAGACGCCATCATCATCGGATTCCAGGTACGCCCCTCGCAGTCGGCACGCAAGCTGGCCGAGCAAGACGGCGTAGACATCCGACTCTACTCCATCATCTACGACGCCATCGAAGACGTGAAGGCAGCCATGGAAGGAATGCTTGCCCCGAAGGTGAAAGAAGAAGTCACCGCCACCATCGAAGTGCGCGAAGTGTTCAAGATTACCAAGGTGGGCACCGTGGCCGGCGCATGGGTACGCGAAGGCAAGGTGAAACGCACAGACAAGGCACGCTTGATACGCGACGGAATCGTCATCTTCACCGGAGCCATCAACGCCCTGAAACGTTTCAAGGACGATGTGAAGGAAGTGCCCGTCAACTTCGAATGCGGCATCAGCCTGACAAACTACAACGACATCAAGGTGGGCGACATCATCGAAACCTTCCAGGAAGTCGAAGTGAAACAGACTTTGTAAGACACCGGCCAGCGACGGGGGAAAGAGTGCACGGCAACGACGGAACACACCACTCCCGCTCCTGCGCAGCATAACCATAGATGTGCCAATTACCAAATTCAGACCGATTTGCGTGATTGGCACATCGCATTATAAACAGGATAAAGCAACGATGACAGCAATAGACATATTCATCCTGGCCGTCCTCGGAATCGGACTGGTCTCAGGACTGGCAAAAGGTTTCATCAAACAAGCATGCACCCTCATCGGCCTGGTGGCCGGACTGCTGGTGGCACGCGCGCTCTATGTCATGGTGGGCGAACAACTGGCCCCACACATCGGCACTTCCGTCTCCGTGGCACAAATCATCTCGTTCATCATCATCTGGGCCATCATCCCCGCACTGCTGATGCTGGCAGGCGCCGCACTGACACGCGCACTGGAAATCGTCCATCTGGGTGCCATCAACCGCCTTTTTGGCGGAATCGCAGGAATGGCACTACATTTGTTGTTCCTTGGTATACTCATCAAGGTGGTTGAATACATCGACCCCGAAGAGCAGATGCTTCCCGCACAAGCCAAAGAAGCATCCGTGTTTTACCATCCTGTAAAAGAAACAGCCGGCATGTTCTTCCCGGCCATCAAAGAAGTAACAGAACAATTAATCAAGTAAACACATTATGCAAGACGAACCGAATAAACTGATGAAGGAACTGACAGCCGAAAAATACAAATACGGCTTCACGACCGACATCCACACCGAAGTCATCGAGCGGGGACTCAACGAAGACATCGTGCGGCTCATTTCCCAGAAAAAAGGAGAACCCGACTGGCTGCTGGAGTTCCGCCTCAACGCGTTCCGCCACTGGCAGACGCTGGAAATGCCCCGGTGGGCCCATCTCGACATACCGCCCATCGACTTCCAGGGCATCTCCTACTATGCAGCTCCCAAGACCAAGAAAGAAGGACCGAAAAGCATGGACGAAGTCGACCCCGAACTGGTGAAGACATTCAACAAACTGGGCATCCCCCTCGAAGAGCAAATGGCGCTCAGCGGCGTGGCCGTGGATGCCGTGATGGACTCCGTATCGGTGAAAACCACCTACAAGGAAGCGCTCATCGAGAAGGGCATCATCTTCTGCTCCATCAGCGAAGCCGTGCGCGAACATCCCGACCTCGTGCGCAAATACCTCGGCTCCGTGGTGCCCTACCGCGACAACTTTTTCGCAGCCCTCAACTCGGCCGTGTTCAGCGACGGGTCGTTTGTCTACATCCCCAAAGGAGTGCGCTGCCCGATGGAACTGTCGACCTATTTCCGCATCAACGCAGCAGGCACGGGACAGTTTGAACGCACGCTCATCGTGGCCGACGACGACAGCTACGTGTCCTACCTCGAAGGCTGCACAGCCCCGATGCGCGACGAAAACCAGCTCCACGCCGCCATCGTGGAAATCGTGGTGATGGACCGCGCCGAGGTGAAATACAGCACCGTGCAAAACTGGTATCCCGGCGACGCCGAAGGCCGGGGCGGCGTGTACAACTTCGTGACCAAACGCGGCAACTGCAAGGGAGCGGACAGCAAACTCTCCTGGACACAGGTGGAGACGGGCTCGGCCATCACGTGGAAATATCCGAGCTGCATCCTCACGGGCGACAACTCGCAGGCGGAATTCTACTCCGTGGCCGTGACAAACAACCTCCAGCAAGCCGACACCGGCACAAAGATGATTCACCTGGGCAAGAACACGCGCAGCACCATCATCAGCAAGGGTATCTCGGCCGGACGCAGCCAAAACTCCTACCGCGGACTGGTGCGCGTGGCAGCCAAAGCCGAAGGCGCACGCAACTACAGCCAATGCGACTCGCTGCTGCTGGGCGACAAATGCGGCGCACACACCTTCCCCTACATGGACATACACAACGAAACCGCCGTCGTGGAACACGAAGCCACGACATCGAAAATTTCGGAAGACCAGCTCTTCTACTGCAACCAGCGCGGCATCCCCACCGAAGATGCCGTGGGCCTCATCGTCAACGGCTACGCCAAGGAAGTCATCAACAAGCTCCCGATGGAGTTTGCCGTTGAAGCACAGAAACTTCTGGCCATCTCGCTCGAAGGAAGCGTGGGCTGACACAGCCCGTCCCGGAAGCCCCGCGGGCCGAAAGGAACCGGCGCGAGAGCCGAAAGGAAGGCAGCCGACCACGGAAAGGAGGGTGGCCGGCAGCGGAAAGGAAGGCTGGCCAGGACGGCCTCCATACCCGCCGGAAAGCCCTCCCGGACCAACGATTCACAAACCAAAAAAACATTTACGATTATGCTTGAAATAAAAGACCTGCATGCCAACATCAACGGCAAAGAAATATTAAAAGGCATCAACCTCACGGTGAAGACCGGCGAGGTGCACGCCATCATGGGCCCCAACGGCTCGGGTAAAAGCACGCTGAGTAATGTCCTCGTCGGGCATCCGGCCTACGAAGTCACAAAAGGCTCGGTGACGTTCAACGGAAAAGACCTGCTGGCACTCAACCCCGAAGACCGCAGCCACGAGGGACTGTTCCTCTCGTTCCAATACCCAGTGGAAATCCCCGGCGTGAGCATGGTCAACTTCATGCGCACGGCCGTCAACGAAAAGCGCAAATACCTCGGGCTGGAACCACTCAGCGCAAGCGAGTTCCTGAAACTGATGCGCGAGAAGCGTGCCGTGGTGGAGCTGGACAACAAACTGGCCAACCGCTCGGTGAACGAAGGCTTCTCGGGCGGAGAGAAGAAACGCAACGAAATCTTCCAGATGGCCATGCTCGAACCCAAACTGAGCATTCTCGACGAGACCGACTCGGGCCTCGACATCGACGCCCTGCGCATCGTGGCCGAAGGTGTGAACAAGCTCAAGACACCCGAAACCTCGTGCATCGTCATCACCCACTACCAACGCCTGCTCGACTACATCAAGCCCGACATCGTGCACGTGCTCTACAAAGGACGCATCGTCAAGACCGCCGGCCCGGAACTGGCACTCGAACTCGAAGAACGCGGCTACGACTGGATTAAGGCGGAACTGGGAGAATAAGGGACACCGATTCATCTTTCCAGACACGGATGACGCAGAAAACAACGGTGAAAGGAAGAAAACAAGAACCTGCATCATCCGCGCAATCCGCGTCTAAGAAATAGCAAACACATACATATAGAAGAAATGAAAGCAGAACAACAATACATCGACCTGTACCACCAGTGCGAGGGGATGATTGCCGCCCACAGTTCGAAGGTGATGAACGCTCCGCGGGCACAGGCGTTCGCCGACTTCCAAAGGCTGGGCTTCCCCACACGTAAGGTGGAGAAGTACAAATATACCGACGTGGAGAAGCTCTTCGAGCCGGACTACGGCCTTAACCTCAACCGCCTCGACATCCCCGTCGACCCGAACGAAGCATTCAAGTGCGACGTGCCCAACCTGAGCACCTCGCTCTATTTCATGCTCAACGACGGTTTCGACGGCCGCGACCTGCCCAAAGCCACACTGCCCGAAGGCGTATGGGCCGGCAGCCTGAAGGAGTTTTCCACGCTCCATCCCGAACTGGCCGCACGCCACTATGCCCGCCTGGCCGACACGTCGAAAGACGCCGTCACGGCGCTCAACACCATGCTGGCGCAAGACGGTTTCGCGCTCTACGTGCCCAAAGGCGTCGTCGTGGAACGCCCCATCCAAGTGATAAACCTCCTGCGCTCCAACGTGGACTTCATGCTCAACCGCCGCGTGCTCGTCATCCTGGAAGAAGGCGCACAAGCCAAGCTGCTGGCATGCGACCACGCCATCGACCGCGTGAAGTTCCTTGCCACCCAGGTGGTCGAGGTGTTTGTAGGAGAAAACGCCGTGTTCGACTTCTACGAACTGGAGGAAACGCACAACAACACGGTGCGCTTCAGCAATCTCTACGTCCACCAGGAAGCAGGCAGCAACGTGCTGCTCAACGGCATGACCCTGCACAACGGCACGACCCGCAACACGACCGAAGCCACGCTCGCCGGCCGCGGCGCCGAACTGAAAATGCTGGGCATGGCCATCGAAGACAAGCAACAACACGTGGACAACAACACCTTCATAGACCACCGCACGAGCGACTGCACAAGCACGGAGCTATACAAGTATGTGCTCGACGACAGCGCCGTGGGAGCCTTTGCCGGCAAAGTGCTGGTGCGCGAAGGAGCACAACACACCTATTCGCAACAGACCAACCGCAACCTCTGCGTGACCCGCGAAGCACGCATGTACACCCAGCCTCAACTGGAAATCTATGCCGACGACGTGAAATGCGGACACGGGGCCACCGTGGGCCAGCTCGACGACAACGCCCTCTTCTACATGCGCCAGCGCGGCATCAGCGAGAAGGAAGCCCGCCTGCTGCTCATGTTCGCCTTTGTCAACGAAGTCATCGACGAGATACGCCTCGACGCACTGAAAGACCGCCTTCACCTGCTCGTCGAGAAACGCTTCCGCGGCGAACTGAACAAGTGTCAGGGATGCGCCATCTGCAAGTAGGAACACAACTATAACCGACACACACTATGGACATAACAAAAATACGCGAAGACTTCCCCATCCTGAGCCGCACGGTCTATGGCCGCCCGCTCGTCTACCTGGACAACGGGGCCACGACACAGAAACCCCGCTGCGTGGTCGACGCCATCGCCGAAGAATATTATTCGGTGAATGCCAACGTGCACCGCGGCGTGCACTTCCTCTCCCAGCAGGCCACCGAGCTCCACGAGGCCGCACGCGAGACCGTGCGCCGCTTCATTGGGGCACGCTCGACAAGCGAAATCATCTTCACACGGGGCACGACGGAGAGCATCAACCTGCTGGCGTGCATGAAAGAGGGCGACGAAGTCATCGTCTCCGTCATGGAACACCACAGCAACATCGTCCCCTGGCAACTGCTGCGCGACCGCCGTGGCATCGCCATCCGCGTAATCCCAATGAACGACCGGGGCGAACTGCTCCTCGACGAATACGAACGCCTTTTCACAGAACGGACGAAACTGGTCTGCGTGACCCACATGTCGAACGTGCTGGGAACCGTCAACCCCGTCGGGCAGATGATAGCCACGGCGCATGCCCACGGAGTGCCCGTGCTGGTCGACGGCGCGCAGGCCGTCCCCCACATGCCCGTCGACGTGCAGGCCCTCGACGCCGACTTCTACGCCTTCAGCGGACACAAGATTTACGGTCCCACGGGCGTGGGCGTGCTCTACGGCAAAGAGAAATGGCTCCGCCTGCCGCCCTACCAAGGCGGAGGAGAAATGATTCAGCACGTGAGCTTCGAGCATACGACCTACAACGAACTGCCCTACAAGTTCGAAGCCGGCACGCCCGACTACATCGGCACACACGCGCTGGCTGTCGCGCTCGACTACGTCAGCACCCTCGGCATGAAGGAAATCGCCGCTTACGAGCACGAACTCACCCGCTACGCCACTGCACGCCTGAACGAGGTGGAAGGCATGCGCATCTTCGGCGAAGCCGACGCGAAGGGAAGCGTCATCTCCTTCCTCGTGGGCGACATCCACCACTTCGACCTCGGCACGTTGCTCGACCGCCTCGGCATCGCCGTGCGCACAGGCCACCACTGCGCCCAGCCGCTCATGCAACGCCTGGGCATCGAGGGGACGGTGCGCGCCTCGTTCAGCTTCTACAACACACGCGAAGAGGTCGACGCCCTGGTGGCCGGCATCGAACGCGTGAGGAAGATGTTTTAAAGGAGTTGACAAGAGGAGTAGTCAACAAGAATATTTAAGAAAAAGGCTTCAACCCCGGCACACGCCAAGGGTTGAAGCCTTTCTCGTTATTTCCTAAAACTTACTCAGGACAAGGCTCGATTTCAAGCGGGACTACTCGATGGTCTTTGTTCTGTTTTTCTTCTTCATAAGAATAGCCGATAAAGGAAATTTCTTCATAGTTCCCGAATATGATACTCCATATTTCCCCAGTGTCCTTCCAGATGCAAACTTCTGCGCAGAACGGGCTTTTCATTGGCATGGTTTCCCTCCGGACATTTTCAAAGGTGATGGAATAATACCATCGGCCGTTGTACTTGGATACGGAGTTGGGCAATCCGTCCCTCATGTAGACGCCTTCGCGGATGGAATATCTTCCTTCGGGTTGGTAATAAGCCGGGCCAAAAGTCTGGATGGCTTCGATGCACTGGTCGACGAGCTGTTTGTGTGGGCTGCGGTCTTTATTCCTTAAATAGCCGTCATAGCTTATCATGGTACGGTATACAGGCTTGCCAAGATAACTGTAGTTAAGCCCTTTTCCATTGCCAAAACGGCTTTTGACTATTCGTCCGTTTTCCGTTTCAAAATCAATGAAGAGCAAGTAAGGTTCATGCTTTGTTTTTCGTGCCGGGGCGAATGGTAGGTCAACCGGATGAGCGTCCGGCCTGCCGGGTTTTCTTCGGTTGCTTCTTCCTTCACCTCTGAAAATTCATGGGTGATGTCGTTCAAGCCCAATGTGACATCTTTTCCGTAGATTTCCTGCGACCTCTCAAGCAAGGTTTCTTCGCCTTTCCTTAACATATATCCCTGTTGCTCGTTGGTGTTCATTTCATGCCAAAAAAGATTTTGAGCTTCCAACGAGATGGAAAGGCATGATGCCACGGACAGAACAAGATAAAATAAATGCTTTTTCATAAGGCAGATTGATAAAAAGACGAATACTAACTGTTTTATAACGCACGTTGACTAGGACCAAAATGGTATATTTTAGCCGGTTCGTTTTCAGCGTGCCTTCCACGTATGGTGGGCGCGGTGTAATCATAAACAAACCCCACAGTGATTTCCACCTTCCTAATAGATTTAAGACTAGATTTTGTTTTGTTGCGATTTAGAATATACATGTGGCACTCCTCCTCTCTATATGTATATCTTTTAGAGTTAATAATCTTGATTCAAAGATAGGGAAAAATAATATTAGATGCAATCATGCAAGTCGTGTTTATTTTGCCGGTTGCGTATCCTCTCCTTTGTTCTCTTCTTATTTATATATATAATCACCGCCCCGACTACCGACACACAAATGTAACCCATCTGTTACGCCCGCTTAAAGAACCCGCAAAAACTATGTAACACAGGCACCGTTATTTTGCAGCATCAAATCAAAAAGGCTAACTAATGAGACTATTTGCAAAAACAACAGGACTGCTACTCTTCACAGCAGCCTTATGCAACCCAATGTTTGCGGATAACAACAGTGCAGACCCCGCGGTCGGTGTGATACGCGGACGTGTGGTGGACTCGGAACATCGCGTGCTACCGGGTGCCAGCATTTTTATCGAAAACCTGAAAAGTGGCGCCATCAGCGACGTCAACGGTTTTTATACTTTAACCAACCTGAAGCCCGGCACCTATAAGATAAAGGTGAGCTATGTGGGCTACGAACCCATTTCCCTGACGCTCAACGTGCCGGAAGGCAAGACCGTGGAGCACGACATCACCATGAACGAAGGCCTCGAATTGCAGGAAGTAGTCGTGGGCGGTGTGTTCCAAGGCCAAAGCCGCGCCTTAAACCAGCAGAAGAACAAGATTGGTGTGGTCAACGTGGTGTCGTCCGACCAAGTGGGCAAGTTCCCCGACTCGAACATAGGCGACGCCCTGAAGCGCATCAGCGGCATCAACGTGCAGTATGACCAGGGCGAGGCCCGCTTCGGCCAAGTGCGCGGCACGTCGCCCGACTTAACGTCGGTGACCATCAACGGCAACCGTCTCCCTTCGGCCGAAGGCGACGCGCGCAACGTGCAGCTCGACCTCATCCCGGCCGACATGATTCAGACCATTGAGGTGAACAAGGTCGTGACGGCCGACATGGACGCCGACGCCATTGGCGGCTCCATCAACCTCGTGACCAAGAACTCCCCCTACAAGCGCACGTTCAACGCCACGCTGGGCAGCGGCTACAACTGGATTAGCGAAGACCCGCAGGTGAACTTCGGCCTGACCTACGGCGACCGTTTCTTTAACGACAAGCTGGGTGTGATGGCCGCCATATCCTATCAGAACTCGCCCATCGGCTCGGACGACGTGGAGTTTGAATACGACCGCGACGAAGATACCGGCGAGGTGTTTATGACCGATGCTGAGACACGCCAGTACTACGTCACCCGTCAGCGCCAGAGCTACTCCCTGTCGCTCGACTACGACATCAACCCCAACCACAAGCTTTTCTTCAAGGGCATCTACAACCGCCGGCATGACTGGGAAAACCGCTACCGCATCTCCTACAAAGACCTTGACAAGTCGGCCGACGGAGAGTCGGAAGTGGAAATCGAGACGAAAGGCGGCGCACACGACAAGCACGACGCCCGCTTGGAATTGCAGCAGACGATGGACTTCTCGCTGGGCGGCGAACACCTCTTCGGCAACCTGATGGTGGATTGGGGCGCGTCGTACGCCCGTGCCAGCGAAGACCGCCCGGAGGAACGCTATTTTAACCTGAAGCAGGAAGGTCTTACGCTAGACGTGGTGGATGCAGGCAAGAAATTCCCCTACATAACCAACAACATCAACCTTCACGAAGGTGCCTGGGAGGTAGACGAGCTGACCAATTCCAATCAGGACATCCATGAAGTGGATGCCAAGTTCCATCTGGACTTTGAACTTCCGCTGAAGAAAGGCGAGTTTGGCAATACGCTGAAGTTCGGAGCCAAATATGCCCACAAGTCCAAGACGAAAGACATTGTGCAATACGACTATGCAAGCTCCTATGCCGACACCTACGGCGACGAATACATGAGCCACCTCACATCGCAAATCCGCGAGGACTACATACCCGGCGACGGACAATACAAACCGCTCGACTTCGTGTCGAAAGGCTACTTGGCCGACCTGCCTCTCAGCTCGATGGAGGGCGAACGCGTATGGGAAGAATCGTCCGGCAACTACGATGCCGAAGAAAACGTCACTTCCGCTTATGTGCGTTTCGACCAGCATCTCGGACGCCACCATCAACTGGTGCTCGGCGTGCGCATGGAAGCCACCAATCTGGAGTATGAAGGATGGAACTGGACGAAAGACGCCGACAAGAACGAAAGCATAGAGAGCACCGGAAAGCAGAAGAACAACTACATCAACGTGTTGCCCAGCATACTTTATAAGTGGGACGTGAACGACGACCTCAAAGTGCGCGCTTCGTTCACCAACACCCTGGCCCGCCCGAAATATGCCGCCCTGGTGCCCAATGTGGCGCTCGACCTCAACGACGAGAAGGTGACCATCGGCAATCCCGACCTGACCCCGGCCATCTCATACAACTTCGACCTCAGTGCCGACTATTACTTCAAGAGCATCGGTCTCGTGTCGGCCGGACTGTTCTACAAGCGCATCAACGACTTCATCGTAGACCAGCGCACCAGCGGCGAATATGCAGGCTATCCGAACTTCGACTTCAAGAAAATCACCACCTCCATCAATGGCGGCGATGCCGACCTCTTCGGTGTGGAGGTAGGCTTCCAGCGCGACTTCAGCTTCATTGCTCCGGCACTGAAATGCCTGGGATTCTATGGCAACTACACCTATACTTATTCCAAAGTGAACAACTTCAACTTCGAGGGACGCGAAAACGAGAAAGACCTTCGCATGCCGGGCTCGCCCGAACATCTGGTCAACGCCTCGCTCTATTTCGAGAAGAAGGGATGGAACGTGCGCCTCTCATACAACCACGCATCCGAGTTCATCGACGAGATGGGCGAACATGCCATGCTCGACCGCTACTATGACGCCGTGAACTACATGGACCTGAACGCCTCCTATACCTTCGGAAAGAAAATCAAGTGCACCGTATATGGCGAGGCCAACAACCTGCTCAACCAGCCTCTGCGCTACTACCAGGGCACAAAGGACCGCACGATGCAGGCCGAATACTACGGCGTGAAGGTGAATGCCGGATTCAAGATAGCTTTCTAGGAAATATCCCCTATATTTACAAACCCCAAAAAACAATCAAAGAAAGAACGCACTTATGAATGCAATGAGAAAACTCTTCGCCGCGTGCCTGCTCCTCTGCTCGGCCGCGCTGACTTTCGCCCAAAGCCCGACGGAATGGGCCAAACTTGAGAAAGACGTCAACTTCTACGTGGCCAACGACCTGGGGCGCAACGGATACTACGACCAGAAGCCCATTGCCGAACTCATGGGGCGCATGGCCGAGACGGTGGGCATCGAATGCGTGGTGGCAGCCGGCGACGTGCACCACTTCGAAGGCGTGCGCAGCACGCAAGACCCCCTGTGGATGACCAACTACGAACTCATCTACAGCCACCCCGAACTGATGCTCCCGTGGTATCCCATCATGGGCAACCATGAATACCGCGGCAACACCCAGGCCGTGCTCGACTATGCCAAGGTGAGCGCCCGATGGGACATGGAGGGACGCTACTATACGAAGGTGATTGAAGACAACGACGTGACGGTGCGCGTCATCCTGCTCGACACCACCCCGCTCATCGACAAATACCGCGAAGACACGGAAAAATATCCCGACGCCGGCAAGCAGGACATCGACGCGCAACTGAAGTGGCTCGACCAGACACTCGCCTCGGCCAAGGAAGACTGGGTGCTCGTCGTCGGACACCACCCCATCTACGCCGACACCGACAAGAGCGAGAAGGAACGCACCGACATGCAAAACCGCGTCAACACCATCCTGCTCCGCCA
>ERZ779889.2383-NODE-2383-length-15635-cov-3.930552_pt1 | contig 15635 bp, 16 predicted proteins | sample MGYA00511030_ERZ779889 | MGnify/ENA primary metagenome ERZ779889 (study PRJEB29588, sample SAMEA2160616) | human gut metagenome | biome: human gut; feature: human-associated habitat; material: faeces | place: Denmark | collected 2008/2010 ...
CTCCCTTGCCAGAGCCTACGCTCTGGAGGGGCACACCGTCTACGCCATTCAGCGAAACGAAAGTATGCTTTCCTTTGCCATGCTTTCCGGCGCAGTCCACGGGCGGCTGGACGAAACCACCATTCCGGCGTGCGACCTGATCCTGCTTGCCATCTACCCCGGCGGCTGCGCCGACTGGCTGGAAAAGAACGCGCCCCTTGTATCCAAGGACGCGCTGGTCATCGACTGCTGCGGCATCAAGCGGGAGGTTTGCAGCCGGTGCTTCCCTCTCGCCGAACGGTACGGCTTCACCTTCGTGGGCGGGCATCCCATGGCAGGCTCCCAGTTCTCCGGCTTCAAATACAGCCGGGCAAACCTCTTTGCAGGCGCGCCCATGGTGCTGGTTCCGCCGGTGTTTGACGATATTCAGCTGTTAGACCGGGTAAAAACCGCATTGAAGCCCTGCCATTTCGGCTTTTTCTCCGTTACAACGGCGGAAGAACACGATAAAATGATCGCCTTTACCTCCCAGATGCCCCACATTCTCAGCAACGCATTCATCAAGTCCCCCACCGCTTTGAAGCACAAGGGATTTTCTGCCGGAAGCTACAAAGACCTGACCCGCGTCGCCTGGCTGAATCCTCAGATGTGGGCGGAGCTGTTCATGGAAAACAAGGACAATGTTCTTTTCGAGCTGGACAGCTACATTGAAAGCCTGTCCGCCTACCGCGACGCCATTGCTGCGGACGATATGCACACATTAGTCCGGCTGCTGGACGAGGGCAAAAAGCGCAAAGAGGAGGTGGACGGATGAACGCCGTTACCGTCCGCGCCTCCAGACAGTATGATATTCTGATCGGTCAGGGTCTTCTGCCCACTTTGGGCGCGGAAGCGAAAAAGCTGGGAAAAGCGCAGAAAATCTGCGTCGTCAGCGAGAGCAGCGTGTATCCTCTTTACGGGGCAGCTGCCGAGGAAAGCCTGAAAAGCGCAGGTTTTTCCGTGGTTTCCTATGTATTCCCCGCCGGGGAAGAAAGCAAAAACGGGCAGGTCTTCCTCGATCTTCTGAACTTTCTCGCGGAAAACCGGCTGACCCGCTCCGACCTGATCGTCGCTCTCGGCGGCGGCGTGGTGGGCGATCTCGCGGTCTTCGCCGCCGCAAGCTACCTCCGGGGCATCCGCTTCATTCAGGTTCCCACGACCCTGCTTGCCGCCGTGGATTCCTCCGTGGGCGGCAAAACAGCCATTGATCTCCCCGCCGGGAAGAACCTTGCTGGCGCCTTCTGCCAGCCAAGTCTTGTGCTGTGCGACACGGATACCCTGAATTCCCTCCCCCTTGACATTTTCCGGGATGGCTGCGCCGAGGTCATCAAGTACGGCGTGCTGTACGACCCGAAGCTGTTCGCCCATCTGGAAGAAAAGGGGCTTTCCTTTGACCGGGAAGCGGTCATCACCCGCTGTGTGGAATTAAAGCGGGACGTGGTCATGGAGGACGAATTCGACACCGGCGCACGGATGAAGCTGAATCTGGGTCACACCGTCGGTCACGGCGTGGAGGCCAAAAGCCATTTTGCCATCTCCCACGGCAAGGCCGTCGCCATCGGTATGGCCATCGTCAGCCGGGCATCCGCCTGCGCCGATACGCCGCGAATCGTGGCGCTTCTGGAACAATTCGGTCTGCCCACCCGGACGGACTACTCCGCAGACGATCTTTTCAGCTACACGCTCTCGGATAAGAAGCGTTCCGGCGGCACGGTGAATCTCATCATCCCCCGCGCCATCGGCGACTGCGCCATTGTCCCGACCAAGGTCGAATCCCTGAAATCCTTTATTCAGGCAGGTCTTTGATATGGATATCACCATTTTTCCCGGGAAACTTTCGGGAACCGTCCGCGCCATCCCCTCGAAGTCTCAGGCGCACCGTCTGCTGATCTGCGCCGCCTTTGCCGGCGCGCCAACCACTCTTTTCTGCCCTGAAACCAACCGGGACATTGAAGCGACCATGGGCTGCCTGAACGCTCTGGGCGCGGACATCACACGAACCGACTCCGGCTACCGGGTCGTCCCGGTGAAGGAAATCCCACGGCAGACAGCGCTTCGCTGCCACGACAGCGGCTCTACCCTGCGGTTTCTGCTGCCAGTGGCCGGGGCTTTGGGCATTGACGCAACGTTTCATTTGGAGGGTAGGCTCCCCAGCCGCCCTCTCTCCCCGCTGTGGGAGGAAATGGAACGTATGGGCTGCACCCTCACCCACCCGACCGCGGATACCGTCCGCTGCACCGGACAACTGCGGGCGGGAGAATACGTCATCGACGGCGGCGTTTCCAGCCAGTTTATTACGGGGCTGCTGCTTTCCGCCGCCCTGATTCCGGGAAAAAGCCGCATCCGTCTGACCGGGAAGGTGGAATCCCGCCCCTATATCACCATGACCCAGCGGGCAATGGAAATATTTGGAAAAGAAACGTCGGATTTTGTCGTGACCGGCGGCACCCCGTTCCACTCCCCTGGCACGCTGACGGTAGAAGGCGATTGGAGCAACGCCGCGTTCTTCCTTGCTGCAAAGGCGTTGGGCAGCAGTGTAGAGGTGACGAACCTCTCCCCGGATTCCCCCCAGGGTGACCGGGCGGTCTTTGATCTGCTTCCCGCGCTGGAAAATAGCCCCGTCATTTCCGCCGCTGATATTCCCGATTTAGTCCCCATTCTCGCCGTTACGGCGGCGTGTAAAAATGGCGCTGTGTTCACGGACATCCGGCGGCTGCGGCTGAAAGAATCCGACCGGGTCGCGTCCGTTATTGCCATGGTGGAAGCGCTGGGCGGAAAGGCACAGGCTTCCGAGGACACCCTGACGGTGTACGGCACGGGGCTGGTCGGCGGGACGGTGGATGCCATGAACGATCACCGCATCGCCATGTCCGCCGCCATCGCGGCGACGGCCTGCAAAGCACCCGTGGCCATTCTTGGCACGGAGTGCGTGGAAAAATCCTATCCAAAATTCTTTGAAGAATACGCCCGTTTAGGAGGTAACTATGAGCAGTACCTACGGTGAAAATCTGAAATTGTCCATTTTCGGCCAATCCCACGGCGCGGCCATCGGCATGACGCTGGACGGCATTCCGGCAGGTCTGCCCGTGGACACGGACGCGCTGCAAATCTTCCTGAACCGCCGCGCCCCCGGTCAGAACGACTGGTCAACGCCGCGAAAAGAGGCCGACCGGCCGGAGTTTCTCTCCGGAATTCTGGATGGCTTCACCTGCGGCGCGCCCATTGCCGCCGCGATTTACAACAAAAACACCCGATCCGGGGACTATGCCAATCTGAAGGACTGCCCCCGTCCCGGTCATGCGGATTTCACCGCTCAGATCAAATACGGCGGCTTTCAGGACGCCGCCGGGGGCGGACACTTTTCCGGCCGTCTGACCGCGCCGCTCTGCATTGCGGGAGGACTGTGCAAACAATGGCTGGAGGGCATGGGAATTCAGGTTTTCGCCCATATTGCCGCCATTGCGGGCATTTCCGACACGCCTTTTGACCTCCTCGCCCCGGATAGAGATTCCATCCAGCCGGATTTCCCGGTGATAAAACCGGACGCAGGGACACAGATGCGGGATGCCATTTCCGCCGCCAAGGGTGACGGCGACAGCGTGGGCGGCATTGTGGAATGCGCTGTCACCGGTCTTCCCGCCGGGGTGGGAGAACCCATGTTCGGCGGCGTGGAGAGTCGAATTGCCCAAATCGTCTACGGCGTTCCCGCCGTGAAGGGTGTGGAATTCGGTGCGGGCTTTTCCGCCGCAAATCTGCGGGGCAGCCAGAATAACGACGATTACGTTATATCGGATGGGCAAATCCGCACCGTCACCAACAATGCCGGGGGAATTCTCGGCGGCATCACCACCGGAATGCCCCTGATTTTCCGGGCGGCTCTCAAGCCCACCCCCTCCATTTCCCGCCCCCAGCAGAGCGTCAGCTTAAGCAGTGGAGAAATGCAGGAGCTGATCGTCAAAGGCCGCCACGATCCTTGCATCGTCCCCAGAGCCGTTCCGGTGATCGAGGCCGCGGCCGCCATCGCCATTTTCGACATGATTCTGGGCAACACCCAGACAGACAGGAGGAAACCGTAAATGGATTTAAATGAGATTCGCAGTGAGATCGACAAAATCGACGACGAACTGGTTCGCCTGTTCTGCCAGCGGATGCATGTCGCCGCTCAGGTCGCCGACTACAAAAAGGCCAATAACCTGCCCATTTTCCAGCCCGCCCGGGAACGGGCGAAGCTTCAGGACGTGGCGGAAAAGGCCGGCCCCGAAATGGCCAATTACACTCGGGTGCTGTACTCCATGCTGTTCGAGCTGAGCCGCAGCTACCAGTCCAAGCGCAACGGGGAATGCAGCCCCCTTTACCGGAACATCACGCAGGCCATCGAGCATACGCCGAAGCTTTTCCCGCAGGCGCCCATGGTCGCCTGTCAGGGCGTGGAGGGCGCTTACTCCCAGATCGCCTGTGAAAAAATCTTCAAAAATCCCTTTATTATGTACTTCAAGTCCTTTGAGGCCGTGTTCAGCGCCATCGATCAGGGGCTGTGTCAGTACGGCATTCTGCCCATCGAAAATTCCACCGCCGGTTCCGTGAACAAGGTGTACGACCTGATGATCGAGCATAATTTCTCCATCGTCCGCACCTTCCGGCTGAAAATCGACCACAATCTTCTGGTTAATCCCGGCACGAACCTCGCCGACATCAAGGAGGTCTACTCCCACGAGCAGGCCATCAACCAGTGCGGCAACTTCCTCCACAGTCTCCCCGGCGTGAATGTCATTCCCGTGGACAACACTGCCCTCGCCGCCCAGATGGTCGCCCAGTCCGGCAGAAAGGACGTCGCCGCCCTGTCCAGCCGCGCCTGCGCCGAGCTGTACGGACTGGATTGTCTGCGCAGCTCCGTGCAGGACAAGGGCAACAACCGCACCCGCTTCATCTGCATCAGCCGGAACCTGGAAATTTACCCCGGCTCCGACAAGACCTCCATCATGATGGTTCTGAACCACAAGCCCGGCGCCCTTTACAAGGTGCTGGCGCGGCTCTACACTTTGGGCATCAACGTCACAAAGCTGGAATCCCGCCCCATTCCTGACCGGGAATTTGAGTTCATGTTCTATTTCGATCTGGAAACCTCCATTTATTCCGAGGAATTCGTTCAGCTGATGTGCGAGCTGGACGAGATGTGTGAGGAATTCAAATACTTAGGCAGCTACACGGAGGTGGTCTGATGGAATGCGGACTGCTGGGTCGGAAGCTGGGGCACAGCTACTCCCCCCAGATTCATGCCTGTCTCGGGGATTATTCCTATACGCTCTTTGAAAAAGAGCCGGAGGAAGTTGCGGATTTCCTGAAAAACGGGGACTTTACCGGGCTGAATGTCACCATTCCCTACAAAAAAACGGTCATCCCCTATTTGGATGAATTGTCCCCGGCTGCTAAAAAGCTGGGGGCGGTGAACACCGTCGTCCGCAGAGAGGACGGCACCCTTTTCGGCCACAACACGGACTATTTTGGCTTTGCTTCCCTTTTGAATCGAAGCGGTCTGGATGTCGCCGGAAAGAAGGTTTTGGTGCTGGGCAGCGGCGGGGCTTCCAATACCGTCACTGCTGTTTTGACTGGGCTGGGTGCTGAGGCCGTGGTCATTTCCCGTTCCGGGGAAAACAATTACGAGAACCTGCAGCGTCACGAAGACGCCGCCGTCATCGTCAACGCGACCCCCGTCGGCATGTATCCCAATACCGGCGTTTCTCCCGTGGATCTGAAGCGGTTCCCCAAGCTGGAAGGAGTGTTGGACGTGATCTACAACCCCGCCCGCACCCAGCTGCTGCTGGATGCCGAAGCGCTTCATATTCCCTGCGCCAACGGCCTTTGGATGCTGGTAGCACAGGCCAAGGAATCCGCCGAGTATTTTACCGGCACATCCATTGACGACGCCGTTATTGCCAAAATCTACGGAACCCTCGCCGCCCAGATGGCAAACATCGTCCTCATCGGAATGCCGGGGTGCGGAAAAAGTACCGTCGGCGCTCTGCTGGCGGACAGGCTCGGCAGAAAGCTGATGGATGCCGACGAAGAAATTGTCCGTCTTGCGGGCAAGCCCATCCCCCAAATTTTCGCGGAGGACGGCGAGGCCGTTTTCCGGGACTGGGAGACGAAAGCGCTGTCCCAGCTGGGCAAACAGTCCGCGCTGGTCATCGCCACCGGCGGCGGTGTGGTGGAATCTGCGGAAAACCGGCGGCTGCTCAGGGAGAGCGGCTGTGTGACCCAGCCGCGAAACTACCCGATGCTTCACCAGAACGGCGTGATTTTCTGGCTGAAACGGGACATTTCCAAGCTGCCCACCGACGGCCGTCCCCTGTCCCAGGCTAGTCCCTTGGACGCAATGTTCGCAAAGCGCGCTCCCATGTACGCCGCCTTTGCCGATCACGCCGTCAGCAATGACGGCACCGCCGAGGAAACCGTCACCGCCATTTTGTCGATCATGGAGGAACCCATATGAAAATTCTGGTCATCAACGGCCCCAACCTGAACATGCTGGGCATCCGGGAGCCGGGTATCTACGGCAAAAACACCTTTGCCGATCTTCTGCGGCTGCTGGACGAAACCCGCCGGCGCCGAGGGTCTGGAGGTGGAGCAGTACCAGTCCAACCACGAAGGGGACATTGTTGACAAAATCCAGTGGGCTTACGGCAAGGTAGACGGTATCGTCATCAACCCCGCCGCCTATACCCATACCTCCGTGGCCATTCTGGACGCCCTGAAAGCCGTTTCCATCCCCGCCGTGGAGGTTCACATCTCCGACGTGGACGCAAGAGAACCGTTCCGGCAAACTTCCTACGCCGGAATGGCCTGCGTGAAGACCATCAAAGGTCACGGCCTCGAGGGCTACCGGGAGGCCATGCTGTATCTCAAGGAGCGCTACGGTTAAAAAATCCCCCATTGCCATTCGGCAATGGGGAAACGCTCACTTGCGGAAGACCAGCAGCTTGCTGGAGACGTAATTCAGAATGACCACCAGAACGCTGATAATCAGCTTCCAGATATTTCCGTTCCAGCCCAAGATGTCCACGGTCAGGAGTATCAGCACCGTTTCCAGACCGCCGGACGCTGCCCGGCAGCCGACGAATTTGCCCAGCTCCGGCAAAACGGTTTTCATGGACCAGTCGTGGCTCTTGAACACGAAGGGCTTGTTCGTCACATAGGCAAAGGCCACCGCCGCCACCCACGCAATGATATTGCTGACGGCCGCGCTGATGCCCAGCAGATTGTAAAGCGGCAGATAAACCAGATAATTCACCGCAGTCGTCAGCACGCCGAAAAAGAGATAGCTGACCATGTCCCAATGCTTTTCCACAAAAGCGCGGATTTTTTCGATCATGTTTTTCCTCCTCACAGGCCCAGATCTTCCCCTACCAGGATAAATTTGATCCGCCCGGGGGGATTGCAGTTGCGGGTGATGAGGATCTGGTTGCAGATGCAGCCGTCGCTCTTGCAGTCGGCGCAGGCGCCTGTCACCTCGCAGGGCGTCTTGGAGTCGAAGCGCTGCTTGTTCTGGGGCGCGGCAACCGTTCTTGCCCGCTCCACGGCGGCGTCCAGAGAATCCATCACCTTGTTCATTCCCGCAATGACGATCACGGATTCCGGCCCATAGACGATGGCCGCTACCCGGTTGCCGTTGCCATCGATGTTCACCATCTGGCCGTCCATACTCAGCGCGTTCGCGCCGGTGATGAACACGTCCGTGCCAAGGCACTGCTTCATGATTGCTTTCCGCTCCTCCGGGGTCGCAGCCCGCTCCCGGTCGAGGGCGCGGTAGTCCCCTGTCCGTACGGTGTCTAACAAGCCGATCTGCTGGGCGGACATCGCGCCGCCCCAGCCCACGCTGGAACCGGCGGGAATCCATTCCAGCGCCTTTTTCAGCGCTTCGGCTTTGTCTGCGCAGTAGCAGGCTTCAAAATGGCGGCTGTGGAGATTCTTGATCAGCACATTGGCGCGTTTTTCATAGTATTTCCGTTTCGGGTCGGTCACAGTAACCACTCCTTTTTCTTCCTATCATACCTCACAAGCAGGAAAAAGTAAAGTCTACAGATAAAGAGAGGACACCATCATGCAGAATATGATTTTCAAACGCAAGCTGCCCATCCCCAAGGAGATCAAGGAGCAGTATCCCCTGACCGCCGAGCTGGCGCAGGTCAAAGCCCGCCGGGACAAGGAAATTGCCGACGTTTTCACCGGAAAAAGCGGCAAAATGGTGCTGATCATCGGCCCCTGCTCTGCCGATCGGGAGGACGCGGTGCTGGAATACTGCGAGCGGCTGGCAAAATTGCAGGAAGCGGTGTCGGACAAGCTGGTTCTGATCCCCCGGGTCTACACCAACAAGCCCCGCACCACCGGCGACGGCTATAAGGGGCTTCTGCACCAGCCCGACCCCCGGAAAACCTCCGATATGCTGGAGGGCGTCATCGCCATCCGCCGCCTGCACACCAATGTGCTGGCCAACACCGGCCTTCCCACCGCCGACGAAATGCTCTACCCCGACAATTACCGCTATCTTTCCGACCTGCTGTCCTACGTGGCGGTGGGCGCGCGGAGTGTCGAAAACCAGGAACACCGGCTGACCTCCAGCGGCATTGACATCCCTGTGGGCATGAAAAATCCCACCAGCGGGGATATTTCCGTCATGCTCAATTCCATCATGGCCGCCCAGCACCCCCACACCTTCATCTACCGGGGCTGGGAGGTGGATACCACCGGCAATCCCCTTGCCCACGCCATCCTCCGGGGCTACGTGAACAAGCACGGTGAGTCCATGCCCAATTACCACTTTGAGGAGCTGGAACGGCTGTACAACGCCTACACCGCCAAGGGATTACAGAACATGGCGCTGATCGTGGACGCCAACCACGCCAATTCCGGCAAAAAGTATCAGGAGCAGCCCCGCATCTGCAAGGAAGTGCTCCACTCCTGCCGCCACAGCGGAGAAATCAAGTCCATGGTCAAGGGCTTCATGGTGGAATCCTACTTAGAACCCGGCTGCCAGAAAATCGGCGACGGCGTTTACGGCAAGTCCATCACCGACCCCTGTCTCGGCTGGGAGGAAACAATTCGCTTGGTTCAGGATATTGCGGATTTGATCTGAATGTGCTATACTGAGTGCCATCGAGCCTAAAAATGGAGTGATGCAATATGACAGCAGAACAAATGGTGCAATATGCCTACGAGGAAGGCTTTTCCGCCGCCGCGGTAGTGGATACCGCCGACATTGTTTTTGACCCCTCTTTCCGTCCTTACTGCGAGGAAAACCTCTGCGGGCAGTACGGCGCGAACTACTCCTGTCCCCCGGACTGCGGCACGCCGGAGGAAATGAAGCAGAAGGTGCTTGCCCACAAAAAGGCGCTGGTGCTGCAAAGCATCTGGCAGTTGGAAAGCTACACCGACACTCCCGCCATCAAGAAGGGGAAATCCGGCCACAACACCGCCGCGATCCGCCTGATGAAGCGTTGCCGTGACGAAGGGTGCGACGGCTTTCTGGTGGGCGCCAGCGGCTGCGCCCTGTGTTCCCCCTGCACAAGAAAAAATAACGAGCCTTGCCGGTTCCCGGAGCTGAAATATTCCTGCATGTCCGCATACTGCATTTTCGTCAAGAAGCTGGCAGACAAATGCGGCATGGAATACACCTGCGGCGACGGTCTGATCGCGTTTTTCGGAATGTACGTATTTGACTGATACTATTTCCTGATTAAAATCTTTGATTTCAATCAGGAAGGCATCGCCTGATGGCGCTGCCAGTTTTGTGATTTATAAGGAAAGAAATCACAAAACAAGTCTCATATGAACTCCTTGCCCTTCGGGCAATTAAAATCTTTTCTAAAGATTTTAATTGGAGTTCAGTATGAGAATGAAATATGGAAAGGCCGGGCTGGCTGCCCGGCCTTTTTTCGCGCTTGTGGTTGAAATAGGACGTGGAATGGTGTATAATACATTCGACATTGTATCCGAAAAGAGGAAATGGAATGAAAAAAGTGCTGTTCGTGGCAACGGTGGTCAAAACCCACATAATGGAATTCCATATCCCCTATCTGAAAATGTTTCAGGACATGGGCTGGGAGACAGCAGTGGCGGCGCGGAACGACTATGAAGACCCCGCCGACTGCAAGATTCCATTCTGCGATACTTACTATGACATTCCCTTTGAACGTCTCCCGTGGAAGGCGGCCAACATCAAAGCCTACCGGGAGCTGAAAGCCATTATCGACCGGGAGCATTTCGACATCATTCACTGCCATACCCCCGTGGGCGCCATGATCGCCCGTCTGGCGGCGCGGGACGCCCGGAAGCGGGGAACCAAGGTGATTTACACCGCCCACGGCTTCCACTTTTTCAAGGGTGCGCCCGTGAAAAACTGGCTGATGTTCTACCCGGCGGAATGGCTGCTTGCACCGCTGACGGATGTTCTCGTGACCATCAACAAAGAGGACTACGCGTTGGCAAAGAGAAAAATCCACGCGAAGCGTATTGAATACGTCCCCGGCGTGGGGGTGGATACTGCGAAATTCCACGTCGGCACCGTAGACCGGGCGGAAAAGCGCCGGGAGCTGGGACTGACCGAGCAGGATTTCCTGATCCTCACCGTGGCGGAAATGACGAAAAACAAGAACCATTCCACGGTACTGAGAGCGCTGGCGCTGCTGAAAAACGAGCCTGGCTATGAAACCATGCACTATCTCATCTGCGGCCGGGGAGAGCAGCGGGACGCGCTGGAAGCCGAAGCGCGGCAGCTGGGCATCTGGGAGCATGTCCACTTCCTTGGCTATCGCCATGATGTGCCGGAACTGTGCCGGTGCAGCGACATATTCGCGTTTATGTCCTTCCGGGAAGGAATGCCGGTGGCGCTGATGGAGGCCATGAGCTGCGGCCTGCCTGCGGTCTGCTCGAAGATCCGGGGCAACACGGATTTGATCGAGCACGGCGTTGACGGCCTGTTTGCGGAGAACACGCCCGAGGGCGTGGCGTCGGCCATCCTGAAGCTGTACCATGACCCGGTGCTGCGGGAACAGCTGGGACGCGCTGCGTCGCAGACGGTTTCCCGGTTCGACGCGAAAGCGGTACAGCAGAAAGTGAAGGAAATTTACCTGTCCCTGTAAGGAGAAACAGGTGGAAGGACACAGAATGACAAACGAAATTGCCGGCAGAGCCGGGAAAACGGAGCGGGTTCTCTATCTGGACTGCCTGCGTATCCTTTCCATTGCCGCTATGATGCTGCTCCATATTTCCGCGCAGAATTGGAGCAGTCTGGATTTGCACGACCCGGCATGGATGCTGTTCGACATCCTGAATGGAGCGACGCGGTGGTGCGTTCCGGTTTTCCTGATGATAAGCGGTGTACTGTTTTTGAATCCTCTCCGACCCATCAGCACGAAGAAACTGCTGTTGCATAATGTGCTGAGAGTTGTTACGGCTTTCCTTTTCTGGGCCTGCGTCTATGGCTTCTGGAATTTCCGGAATGGAGAACCGGCCAAGGAAGCGTTCCTTTCTATTTTTTCCGGCCATTACCACATGTGGTTCCTGTTCCTGATCGTTGGGCTGTACTTTGTGTCGCCGCTTTTAAGGTGTGTTGTTGGGAATGCGCAGGTATTAAAGTATTATTTGTTGTGTTTTGCCGCGCTTGATTTTGCCATTCCATGGCTGATGGATTGCCTGCTTCTCGTACGGATTCCCCATACGGTTGATGCTCTGACGGCTATCCGGCTTGCGTATGACCGCTTGATTGGTTATCTGCCGTCGGAAAACGTGTTTTACTTTGTGCTGGGAAGTTACCTCGCATCCAAAGAAATACCGAAGAAAAATCGCGTGATGCTGTACATAGCGGGAGTAATTGGGTATATTGGAACGGTCTTATTGACACGGAGGCAATCGCTCTTAAACGCATTTCTGGATTTAACGTTTCTCAGGAACGGTTCTGTGAACGTTTTCCTGATGTCCGCGGCTGTATTTGTGTTTGGCAAGTACGGGATGTCCAGACGGAATCCGGGGGAGGGACTGCGCAGGGCTGTGGTTTATGTGTCGCAGTGCTGCTTCGGAATGTATTTGGTTCACGCGTTGATTATCGAGGCGCTGAATGAGAAATTTGGACTGAATACGCTGACATTCCAGCCGCTGATCGCAGCGCTTCTGATATTGGCGATCACCTTTATCGGTTCGTTCATTATCTCTGCGATATTGAACCGCATACCAATCTTGAAAAAATATATTGTGTAAGAAAACGCTGCCTTGAAGGAGGGAAAAGCAAATGGCCGGAACGCTGATCATATCGCTGGATTTTGAGCTGTTTTGGGGAATGCTGGACGTGTGTCCGCTGGAGAAGTATCAGGATCACGTTCTGGGCGGCAGAAAGGCGATTCCCGGGCTGCTGGCGCTGTTTCAGAAATACGGCATCCATGCCACGTGGGCGACGGTGGGATATCTGTTCGCCAGGAGCGCACAGGAAGCGGCCTCGTTTTTCCCGGAGGAAGGTCTGCGGCCTGCTTACGATGACCCGGCGCTGAATTCCTATGCCGAGTTCTCCAAAATCGGAGAAACGGAAGCGGACGCGCCCTGCTTTTTTGCCCCGTCTCTGATTGATCTGGTCGCAGGAACGCCGGGGCAGGAGATCGGCAGCCACACTTTTTCCCATTACTACTGCAAGGAAAAGGGGCAGACGGCGGAGCAGTTCGCGGCGGATATGACCGCTGCGAAGGCCATTGCCGCGAAATACGGCTACACCCTGACCTCTGCGGTGTTGCCCCGGAACCAGTGCGACCCGGCATACATCCGGGTGCTGCGGGACTTGGGCTTCACCGCCTACCGGGGAATGGAAGACAACTGGGTGGAAGATAAAGTCCACGTCCATTTTCCCCTGCGGGTACTGCGGCTGACGGACACCTATTTCCCCATCACCGGGTACGGCAGCTACACGCCAAAGCAGGAAGACGGCATCTGGAACCTGCGGGGGACCCAGATGTTCCGGCCGATTTTCAGGCCGCTTCATTTCATGGAGGGCTTAAAGGTCCACAGAATCAAACGCCAGATGCTCCACGCGGCGAAAAACGGCCTGACCTTCCATCTGTGGTGGCACCCCCACAACGTCGGCGTCCGCACGGCGGAACACATGGCGCAGCTGGAAGAAATCTTCCGCTATTACGCCGAACTGAAAGAAAAATACGGCATGGAAAGCCTGAATATGCGGGAAGCAGCGGGAAAATAAAAGAAAAGAGGGCGGAGACATGAAGGTACTGCACGTTCTGTATTCCAAAATTTACACCGGCGCGGAAAAGGTTGCCGCCCAGATCATCAAAGCCTTTGAGGGCAGGGTGGACATGGCCTATTGCAGTCTGGAATGCGAGGAAGTCTGGGAAATTCTGGACGGCATGGGCATCCGGCACTATGGCGTGGAGGAGCTGACCCCCGCGACCCTCAGCCGGGTGATTCGGGAGTACCGGCCGGACGTCATCCATGCCCACGACATGCGCACCAGCTTCGTCGCGGCGCTGTGCTGCGGCAAGATACCTCTGATCTCCCACATCCATAACAACGCCTACGACGCCAGAGGACTGTCCGCGAAGTCCATCGCCTATCTGCTGGCGGGCTTCCGGGCGAAGCATATTTTCTGGGTCTCCAACAGCTCCTATGAGGGGTATGTGTTCCACAGGCTGTTCGCCAAAAAGAGCAGCGTGCTGTACAACATCATCGACGCCAAGCGGATTTTTGCCATGCGGGACAGTGATGAAAATTCCTACGATTTCGACATGATCTACCTAGGCCGTCTGACTTATCAGAAGGATCCCCAGCGCCTGATGCGTCTGAGCGCCGCGCTGAAGGCTCGCAAGCCGGACATCAAAGTGGCGGTGGTCGGTGCGGGAGAACTGGAGGAAGAGACAAAAGCGCTGTGCAGGGAACTGGACTTGCAGGACAACGTGCATTTTCTGGGCTTCCAGAGCAACCCCATCAAAATGGTGGCAGACAGCAAGGCGATGATCCTGACCTCCCGCTGGGAGGGAACGCCCATGTGCGCGCTGGAAGCCATGGCGCTGGGAACGCCGGTGGTCAGCATCCCGTCCGACGGGATGAAGGATTTGATCGAAAACGGCGTGGACGGATACTTAAGCGACGAAGACGTCGTGCTGGCGGAGGATATTCTGAAAATCGTGGAAAATCCTGACCATAGACGGCTTCTCTCCGAAAACGCGGCGAAGAAATTCGCCAAAATCAACGACGAAGAGAAATACAACGACACCATTCTCGCCTGTTACCGCCAGTGGGGAGGAACGCTATGAAAATATTGCAGGTCATCCCCTATTTCTGCTTCGGCGGGGCGGAAACCATGTGCGAAAATCTGACTTACGCCCTGCGGGATTTGGGCCACGACGTGGTCGTGGTGAGTCTGTTTGATGAGCGGACGAAGATTTCCGACCGCATGGAGGCAGCAGGCTTCCGCATCCGGTACTTAAGCAAAAAGCCGGGGCTGGATATGTCCGTGGTGCCGAAGCTCATGAAGATTTTCCGGGAGGAACGGCCGGACGTAGTCCACACCCACCTGAACGTGATTCTGTACGCGGTAATGGCGGCAAGATTGGCGGGGGGCATTCCCTGCATCCACACGGTGCACAATGTGGCGAAGGTGGAGGCAGAGGGGACTGCCCAGGCCATTCTCAACCGGTTTTACTATCACCGGGGCTGGTCTGTGCCGGTGGCGCTCAGCCCGGAGGTTCAGCGGACGGTGACGGAGTTTTACGGCCTTGACCGCGTTCCCGTGATCTTCAACGGCGTGAATCTCCGCCGGTGCGTTCCTAAAACGGACTATGGGCTGGGGGACACCGTTTCCCTGCTGCACATTGGCCGGTTTGACGAGCAGAAAAACCATTTGGGGCTGCTGCAAGCCTTTGCAAAGCTCCTGAAAACCCACCCCAATTGCTGCCTGAACCTTTTGGGGGACGGGCATTTGCGGACGGAAATGGAAAATTACGCACGGGAACTGGGCATCGGCCATGCCGTCCGTTTTCTGGGAAATCAGGCGGACGTCCATCCCTATCTCCACGACGCGGATATGTTCCTGCTGCCGTCTAAGTATGAGGGAATGCCCATGACCATCATCGAGGCCATGGGAACGGGACTGCCCATTGTGGCGTCCAGAGTCGGCGGCGTGCCGGATATGCTCCGGGACGGGGAGAGCGGGCTGCTGACGGGCTGCGACCCCGGCGAGGTGTGTGCGGCCTGCGAAAGGCTGATCGACAGCGAGGACTTGCGCAGAACCCTTGGGCAGAACGCGCTGGCGGACAGCGCCCGTTTTTCTGCGGAGACCATGGCAAAACGGTATTGTGAAGAATACGAGCGCCTAACAGCGAAAAAATAAGGAGGAAGCAAAATGGAGGGCGAAACCATCTCGGTCATCATACCGGCGTATAATGTCGCTCCATGGCTTCCTCGGTGTCTGGACAGCGTCCTTGCGCAGACCTATTCAAAGCTGGAAATCATTGTGGTGGACGACGGTTCCGCCGACAACACCCGGCAGGTGATGGAGGACTATGCCGCCCGGGATGCACGTATCAGACCGATTTTCAAGGAAAACGGCGGCGTGACCTCTGCCCGCC
>ERZ779889.2387-NODE-2387-length-15609-cov-10.073872_pt1 | contig 15609 bp, 10 predicted proteins | sample MGYA00511030_ERZ779889 | MGnify/ENA primary metagenome ERZ779889 (study PRJEB29588, sample SAMEA2160616) | human gut metagenome | biome: human gut; feature: human-associated habitat; material: faeces | place: Denmark | collected 2008/2010 ...
GATGCATTCGGGCGTATGCGATACGCCCCTACATGGGATGTTTGCGGATATTCAATTTAAAATATAAAAAATAATCTGCGAGAATCTGCACTAATCTGCGTTTCAAGGGAAAATCTTTCGTCACGCCGTGACAATGTTATTTTTATTTTAATCTGCGAAAATCTGCGCCAATCTGCGTTTCAAGAGAAATAAATCTGTGTAATCTGCGGTGAGAAAAACAAGCGTCAGCCGGCGAACTCGCTCCAGTCGGTCAGGCGCATGTCGCCTTTCTTCAGGAATACCTGGTGCATGCCCAGGGCGGCGGAAAGGCTGTGGCTGGTCTGCCCCTTGGTGGAAATCTTCAGGTAATCCCAAAGGAGCTGTTTGTAGTCGGGGTGGGCGCAGTTCTCGATGACGGCTTGGGCACGCTCCATGGGGCTCTTGCCGCGCAGGTCGGCGATGCCTTGCTCGGTGATGATGACGTTGACGGAGTGCTCGCTGTGGTCGAGGTGCGACACCATGGGGACAATGGAACTGATGCAGCCGCCTTTTGCCGTCGAGGGGCACGAGAAGATAGAGATGTACGCGCTGCGGGTGAAGTCGCCTGAGCCTCCGATGCCGTTCATCATCTTCGTGCCGCAGATGTGGGTGGAGTTCACGTTGCCGTAGATGTCGGCTTCGATGGCGGTGTTCATCGAGATGACGCCGATGCGGCGGATTACCTCGGGGCAGTTGGATATCTCGGAGGGACGGAGCACCAGCTTGTGGGCGAAGAAGTCCATGTTCTGGTAGATGTCGTCGAGGCAGTCGTTTGTCACGCTGAGCGAGCAGGTGCTTCCGAACTTGATGCGCCCTTCCTTGATGAGGGTGATGACGGAGTTCTGGATGACTTCGGTGTACATCTCGAAGGGCGGGATGCTGGAGTCGCGTCCCAGCGCGCTCAGCACGGCGTTGGCGATGTTTCCTACGCCCGACTGCAGGGGCAGGAAGGTAGAGGGGATGATGCCCCGCTTCATGTCGGCTGCAAGGAAGTCGGCTACGTTTTGCCCTATCTTGTCTGTCACGGGGTCGGGGGCGCTGAATCCGCGTGCCTCGTCGGGGATGTTCACTTCTACCACTCCGGCTATCTTCCGGGGGTCTACCTGTATGTAGGGCAGTCCGATACGGTCGCTGGGCCGCACGATGGGAATGGGCCGGCGGTAGGGCGGACGTTCCATCTCGTAGAGGTCGTGCATGCCGATGATGCGTTTGCTGTGCGCCGCGTTCAGTTCGATGATGACCCGGTCGGCGAGGCGGGCGATGGTGGGGGTGATTCCTACGCCGGCTGTGAGGTAGATGCGCCCGTCGTCGGTCAGTTCGCAGGCTTCTACGATGGCGGTGGTGACATGTCCCAGGAATCCGGAGCGCAGGCGCTGTGCCACTTGCGAGAGGTGGATGTCGGTGTAGTTGATTTCGCCGTTATTGACCGCCTTGCGGAAGTCGGTGTTGGTGGTGTAGGGTGCGCGGAACTGGATGGCGTGTGCCCGTGTCAGCACGCCGTCGCACGAGTCTCCGGTCGATGCTCCTGTAATGATTCCGATGCGGAACGCTTCGCCCCGCGCGTGTTTTTCTTCGGCTTGTTTTGCCAGTTCGGCGGTTACGGCTTTGGGGCTTCCTGCCGGGGTAAAGCCGCTCAGTGCAATGATTTCGCCATTTTGTATCAGGCTGGCAGCTTCGGCTGCCGTCATTCGGTTGTAGTTCATAGTGTTTGAATTAGAAGCCCCTCCAAACCTCCCCCCGTGGGGGAGGCTTTAGACAACTGAAGTATTTTTAGCCTCCCCACGGGGGAGGAGGTTTGGAGGGGGCTGGGTTAGTACTTAATTAATATTTCCGTTTGAATATCTCCGAGTAAATGAATGCCTTGCGGGCTTCGTTCCGTGTGCGGAGGCTGATTCCTTTCTTTTCGGTCTGAGGTTTCGCCGCAGGCGGTGCAGAGGTCATCGGCTCAGGTTTCCGCATCTGTTGCGTGTAGCGTACCGGCTCCTTGCGCGGCTTGGGCTGTTCTTCCCGAAGAGGCGTTTCCGCCTCCTCCTCATACGCTTCTTCCGGGAAGCCGATGACCGGCTTCGGAGCGGCAGGCTTTTGTGCTTTCGGCTTTTGGGTCATTACCTTGTAAGCGATAATCACGATGCATATCAGAATGACGAGAATGTTGCTCATATTCGTTCTTAATTAATAAAAAGTGTGAAAGGAATCGCCCAAAGATAGTAATTTTCCGGCAAAGAAACATAAGAACTTATCACTTATTCATGCGGAACGGAATAGATTTCTTATCTTTGCGGGGGAATTTTCACCACAGAGAACACCGAGGCACACAGAGTTCTTTTTATATTGAAACGCAGATTGGCGCGGATTTTCGCGGAATAAGAAATAACTTGTTTCCTCTGTGAGCCTCTGTGTACTCTGTGGTGAAAATCCATTAGTAACCAATAATAAATAATCGTATGACAAATCAGACTGCGGGAACGGACTTTAAATCCGCGACCGGAAAAGAAACGAAAAAACTGTTTATTGAGACTTACGGATGCCAGATGAACGTAGCCGACAGCGAGGTGGTGGCTTCCGTTATGCAAATGGCGGGCTATGAGCCTTGCGGTACGCTGGACGAGGCGGATGCCGTATTTATGAACACCTGCTCCATCCGTGACAATGCCGAGCAAAAGATTCTGAACCGGCTGGAATTCTTCCATGCATTGAGAAAGAAACGGAAACACCTTATCGTAGGTGTGTTGGGCTGCATGGCGGAACGGGTAAAAGAGGACCTGATTGAGAACCACCACGTGGATTTGGTGGCGGGACCGGACGCTTACCTGAGCCTGCCCGACCTGATTGCTTCGGTGGAAGCAGGCGAGAAAGCCATCAATGTGGAATTGTCCACTACCGAGACTTACCGCGACGTGATTCCTTCGCGTATCTGTAGCAACCGTGTGTCGGGCTATGTGTCGATTATGCGCGGCTGCAACAACTTCTGCCATTACTGCATTGTGCCTTACACCCGCGGACGGGAACGGAGCCGCGACGTGGCAAGCATCCTGAACGAGGTGAACGACCTCTGCCAAAAGGGCTACAAGGAAGTGACCCTGTTGGGGCAGAACGTCAATTCGTACCGCTTCGAGCAGGCGGACGGGACGGTGATTACTTTCCCCATGCTGCTTCGTACGGTGGCAGAGGCGGTGCCCGGCATGCGCGTGCGCTTTACGACCTCGCATCCGAAAGACATGAGCGACGAAACGCTCCAAGTGATAGCCGATGTGCCCAACGTATGCAAGCACATCCACCTGCCCGTGCAGAGCGGAAGCTCGCGCATCCTGAAGCTGATGAACCGCAAGTACACCCGCGAGTGGTATCTGGAGCGGGTAGCTGCCATCCGGCGCATCATCCCCGATTGCGGGCTGAGCACCGACATCTTCTCCGGGTTCCACTCGGAAACGGAAGAAGACCATCAGATGAGCCTTTCGCTGATGCGCGAATGTGCCTACGATTCCGCCTTCATGTTCAAGTATTCGGAACGTCCCGGCACGTATGCTTCGAAGCACTTGCCCGACGATGTGCCCGAAGAGGTGAAAATCCGCCGCCTGAACGAGTTGATAGAGCTTCAGAATCAGCTTTCGGCAGAAAGTAACGCGAAAGATGTGGGCAAGACGTTTGAAGTGTTAGTAGAAGGTGTATCCAAACGCTCGAAAGAACAACTCTTCGGACGTACGGAACAAAATAAAGTCGTAGTATTCGACCGGGGCACGCACCGTATCGGTGATTTTGTGAAGGTGCGCATCACCGAATCGAGTTCGGCGACACTGAAAGGAATCGAAGTATTTTAATTTCATAATCCAATAAAACCAAAGACAAAACAATGAAAACAAGAGTGATACTCTGTTGGCTGCTGATGGCTCTGTTCTGCCTGCCGATGTTTGCCCAAATGCAAGACCCGGTGCAGTTCAAGACCGAATGGAAAGAGATTTCGGCTACTGAAGCCGAAATTGTGTTTACGGGTACGATTGATGCCGGATGGCATGTGTATTCTACTGAATTGGGAGACGGAGGGCCTACCTCTGCAACGTTTAATGTAGATGAAATAAAAGGAGCGGAACTGGTGGGCAAACTGGTTCCGGGCAAAGGGGAAAAAGAGCAGATGGACCCGATTTTCTCCATGCAGGTGCGTTATTTTGAAAAGAATGCGACCTTTGTCCAGAAAGTGCGGCTCACCGGAGGCGACTATGTGGTAAAGGGATATTTGGAATACGGTGCTTGCAACGATGAGAATTGCCTGCCTCCTACCGCCGTTGATTTTTCGTATAGCGGAACGGCGGCAGGCGCATCGGCTGTAGCGGAGCAACCGGCAGAAGAAAAGCCGGAAGCAATAGCGGCGCAAGCAGAAACAGATTCTCTCCCTGCTGCTCCTGCCCAACTGGAAGGCACGGCTGACTATTGGAAGCCGGTCGTCAAGGAATTGTCCGAGTTCGGCGAAACCCAGCAACAGGATACGCATTCGTGGGTATACATCTTCTTCGCCGGATTCATCGGCGGGCTGCTTGCCCTGTTTACTCCTTGTGTATGGCCCATCATCCCGATGACGGTCAGCTTCTTCCTGAAACGCTCGAAAGACAAACGGAAGGGAATCCGTGACGCGTGGACATACGGTGCGTCCATTGTCGTGATTTACGTAGCGTTGGGGCTTGCCATTACGTTGATATTCGGTGCAAGTGCGCTGAATGCCTTGTCGACCAATGCTATCTTCAATATTTTCTTCTTCCTGATGCTGGTAGTGTTTGCCGCTTCGTTCTTCGGCGCGTTCGAAATCACCCTGCCTTCGAAATGGAGCAATGCGGTCGACAGCAAGGCAGAGTCTACTACGGGGCTGCTCAGCATTTTCCTGATGGCATTTACTCTTTCGCTGGTTTCCTTCTCGTGCACCGGACCGATTATCGGTTTCCTGCTGGTGGAAGTATCCACTACGGGCAGCATTATCGCCCCGGCATTGGGTATGCTGGGCTTTGCCATAGCGCTTGCCTTGCCGTTTACACTCTTTGCGATGTTCCCCTCGTGGCTCAAGTCGATGCCGAAGTCGGGCGGTTGGATGAACGTCATCAAGGTCGTATTGGGCTTCCTCGAATTGGCATTCGCCCTCAAGTTCCTTTCGGTGGCAGACCTGGCATACGGCTGGCGTTTGCTGGACCGCGAAACCTTCCTCGCCTTGTGGATTGTCATCTTCGGCTTGTTGGGCTTCTATCTGTTGGGCAAAATCAAGTTCCCGCACGATGACGATTCGACGAAGGTGGGCGTGGGACGTTTCTTCCTTGCCCTCATCTCGCTTGCTTTTGCGGTCTATATGGTGCCCGGCTTGTGGGGCGCTCCTCTGAAAGCGGTCAGCGCGTTCGCTCCTCCGATGCAGACACAAGACTTTAACTTGTATGAAAACGAAGTACACGCCAAGTTCCAGGACTTTGACGAAGGTATGGAATATGCCCGCCAGCAGGGTAAACCGGTAATGATAGACTTCACGGGCTACGGATGCGTGAACTGCCGCAAGATGGAACTGGCGGTATGGACCGACCCGCAGGTAAGCAAGATGCTGACCGATGATTATGTGCTTATCACGCTCTACGTGGACGAGAAAGCGAAACTGCCCGAACCTATCAAGATTATGGAAAACGGCAAGGAACGCACGCTTCGTACCGTAGGTGACAAGTGGAGTTACCTGCAACGTTCGAAATTCGGTGCCAATGCCCAGCCCTTCTACGTCTTGATAGACAATGAAGGCAATCCGCTCAACAAGTCGTATTCGTACGACGAGGACATCGCCAAATACGTTGATTTCCTTCAGACAGGACTGAAAAACTACAAGAAATAAGTGCCCTGCAGATGAAGATATACTGGCTTTTCCGGCTCATATATCTTCATCTGCTTTTGCTATTCTCTTTATCGGGCAATGCATTTATCTTATTCGCCAGCGTCACGCAGGATTGCAAATCCGGTGTAATTGAAGAGTCAGATTACAAATCCGGCATGACAAGCAAGCTTTGACTTCTTCGCAATATAGCTGCATCGTTTGTAAGATTATTAATCTTACAGCGTGAAGATTAATAATCCTCCGGCGTGAAGATTAATAATCTTACAGGCTACGCAGCCATGCGGATTGGATTATCAAGCTAACTGAATGTTATGGCTTGGCTTGGAAAAGAAACGGATGGACGTAATCGCGTACGGGCATAAAAAAAGGAGTACCGCTGTACTCCAACCTTTGTTAACCTTAAATCTAATACTATGAAAAACACATTGCAAAGGTACGGACTTCTGGGAAATATGCAAGCATTAGGGTTATAAAAACGTGTTTTATAACATGCTTTAAGAAACGTACCTTCTTATTCAAAAGTCTTTAACAGATTAAGGCATCAGCTTACGCCAAGCTCTTTCCGTGCCACATCGAGTGCTTCATTGATGTTGCTGCAGATGTTTTCCTTGCCCAGCAAAGTATAGAAACCCGACCGTTCCAATACGTCGTGCACCTGCGGATTGACACCCGAAAGGATGATGTGGATGTTTTCCTTTTGTGACATCTCGCACAGGGTAGTCAGGTTGTGTATGCCCGTAGAGTCGATGAAAGGCACTTTGCGCATGCGGATGATGCGTATCTGCGGGCGGTCGCCCAGCCGTGCCATGATTTCTTCAAATTTGGTGGCGATGCCGAAGAAGTAAGGTCCGTTTATTTCGTACACTTCCACGCCTTCGGGGATAACCAAGTGTTCTTCGTGCGTTTCCACGTCCGATTCCTTGTTGGGGTCGATTTCATCGGTAATGACCGATATCTGCGTGGTCTCCATCACTCGTTTCATGAACGATACGCAGGCGATGACCAGCCCCACTTCGATAGCCACGGTCAGGTCGAATATCACGGTGAGGAAGAAGGTGATAAGCAATACGGTGACATCGGATTTCGGGTTTTTCAGCAACCCTTTGAATACTCTCCAGCCACTCATGTTATAGGATACTACTACCAGCACGCCGGCAAGGCACGCCATCGGGATGAACTTGGCGAGCGGCATCAGGAATATCAGGATGAGCAGAAGCACGATGGCATGAACGATACCGGCTATCGGCGAGCGGCCTCCGTTGTTGATATTGGTCATGGTGCGGGCAATGGCTCCTGTGGCAGGAATGCCGCCGAAGATGGGTGAGATAATGTTGGCAATGCCCTGTGCCACCAGTTCGGTGTTTGAGTCATGATGGTCTCCGATGACTCCGTCGGCTACGGTGGCGGAGAGTAAAGACTCTATTGCCCCCAGCACGGCGATGGTTATCGCTACGGGGAAAAGGTTCTTCACCGCTTCCCAGTCGAGCGAAGGTACGGTAGCTTCGGGTAATTGTGACTGGATGCTGAAGCGGTCGCCGATGGTGTCGATGCTGGTCACACCTCCGTACATCTTCATCAGGTATACCGCTACGGTCACAAGGATAATCGCTACCAGCGAGCCGGGAATCTTTTTCGAGAACTTGGGCGTGAGCGCGATAATCAGGATGCTGGCTATGCTGACCGCTACGTTCCACCAGTTGACGGTATCGAAATGGCGTGCATAGAGTATCCATTTGCCGATAAAGTCGCCCGGCACCTTCTCGCCTCCGAATTGCAGGCCGAATACATCAGCTATCTGTGTGGTGAAGATGGTCAGGGCGATACCGCTTGTGAAACCGATGATGATGGGGTAGGGAATGAACTTGATGATGGTGCCCAGCCGGAACACTCCTAATATAATAAGGAGTATGCCCGCCATTAAGGTCGCTATCATCAGGCCTTCCAGTCCGTATTGCTGGATAATGCCGTAGATGATAACGATAAAGGCTCCCGTAGGTCCGCCTATCTGTACTTTGCTCCCGCCCAAAAGCGAGATGATGAATCCCGCTACGATAGCGGTGATGATGCCTTTTTCGGGACTTACTCCCGAAGCGATGCCAAAAGCAATGGCAAGCGGAAGGGCTACGATGCCTACGATGATGCCTGCCATCAGGTCGGTAGAGAAGTCCGACCGGGTGTAGTTCCGAAGCGTATCTACTAGCTTCGGCTTAAACTGAAATGTCTTCATATACCTATTGAAATGATTAAAATAATAAAAAAGAAGTGCAAAAGTATATATTTATCCGAACATAAACGACTACATTCCTGTTAATCTTTTAAGAAAAGGCAAGAAAGTCTTAATAGAACATAAAAGACGGATTGTAATTATTACAAATTTGAATAAAAATACTATCTTTGTAATGTTGAAAAGGAAACAATGTCTAACCACTAAATAACTAACGATTATGGGAAAAAGTATTAAAGGAACAAGAACAGAGAAGAATCTGGGTATTTCATTTGCTGGCGAATCACAGGCAAGAATGCGTTACACTTATTTTGCAAGTGCGGCAAAGAAAGAAGGATATGAACAAATTGCCGCTATCTTTACCGAAACTGCAGACCAGGAGAAAGAACATGCCAAGCGGATGTTTAAATGGCTGGAAGGCGGAATGGTGGAAATCACAGCCAGCTATCCTTCGGGTGTCATCGGAACTACGCTGGAAAACCTGAAGGCTGCTGCAGCAGGCGAGAACGAGGAATGGTCGCTGGACTATCCGAAGTTTGCTGATATTGCCGATGAAGAAGGATTTCCTGCTATCGCCAAGATGTACCGTGAAATAGCTGTTGCCGAAAAGGGGCACGAAGAAAGATATCTTGCACTGGCAAAGAATGTAGAAGAAGGTAAGGTGTTCAAGAAAGATACCGAAGTGGTATGGCAATGCCGTAATTGCGGATACCTGTATGTAGGTACGGAAGCTCCCGAAACTTGTCCGGCTTGCTTGCATCCACAAGCTTACTTTGAAGTGCAGAAAACGAACTATTAAGCCTTGCTTGACAGCTCGGTAATTCATCACAGGGGACACAGGGATACAGGGGTATTTCTGTGTCCCTTGCGGTTTAAAATACCTACTTTCAGGTATTGACAAAACAGATGAAAGTTTGCAATTTTGCGGACATAGAAAATAACTTTTAAAATCAATAAATGTATGAAAATCAAATCAATCATAGGTCGTGAAGTGCTCGACTCGCGTGGCAATCCTACCGTAGAAGTGGATGTAATGCTGGAATCTGGTATAATGGGACGTGCTTCGGTTCCGTCCGGAGCTTCTACAGGCGAGCACGAGGCGTTGGAACTTCGCGATAAAGATCCGAAACGCTATGGCGGTAAGGGTGTATTGAAGGCTGTAGAGAATATCAATACGGTCATAGCTCCGGCTTTGACGGGCTGGTCTGTATTGGAACAGCGTGCCATCGACCGGAAAATGTTGGAACTGGACGGCACCAAGACAAAATCGAATTTGGGTGCCAATGCCATTTTGGGCGTTTCGCTTGCCGTGGCAAAAGCTGCCGCCAATTACCTGCACATTCCTCTCTATCGCTATATCGGAGGGGTAAATACGTATGTAATGCCGGTTCCGATGATGAACATCATCAATGGCGGTTCGCATAGCGATGCCCCGATTGCATTCCAAGAGTTTATGATTCGTCCGGTAGGTGCTTCTTCGTTCCGTGAAGGCTTGCGTATGGGTGCAGAAGTATTCCACGCCTTAAAGAAGGTTTTGCACGACCGTGGACTGAGTACGGCGGTAGGTGATGAAGGAGGTTTTGCGCCGACATTGAATGGTACGGAAGACGCACTTGACTCCATCCTTGCCGCTATCCGGGCAGCAGGCTACGAACCAGGCAAGGACGTGAAAATCGGTATGGACTGTGCGTCATCTGAGTTTTATAAGGATGGAGTATACGATTACACCATTTTCGAAGGGGAAAAAGGAAAGAAACGTACATCGGATGAACAAATCGCTTATCTGGAAGAACTGATTGACAAGTATCCGATTGATTCTATCGAAGACGGTATGAGTGAAAACGACTGGGAAGGCTGGCAGAAACTGACGGCACGTATCGGCGGACGTTGCCAGCTGGTAGGCGATGACCTGTTCGTAACCAATGTAGAATTCCTTTCGAAAGGCATTGCCATGGGATGTGCTAATTCCATATTGATAAAGGTAAACCAGATAGGCTCACTTAGCGAAACGCTGGATGCTATCGAGATGGCACACCGCCATGGTTATACTACGGTTACATCCCATCGTTCGGGTGAAACCGAAGATGCCACCATAGCCGATATAGCTGTAGCAACGAATAGCGGACAAATCAAGACCGGTTCGCTGAGCCGTTCGGACCGTATGGCGAAATACAACCAGTTGCTCCGTATCGAAGAAGAATTGGGCGACTTGGCAATATACGGATATAAGCGTATTAAATGAAAAAAATCACTTGAAACTTGTTATAAAGGGGAGATTTCAGCTGAAATTCTCCCCTTTTTCCCCTAAAATGAAGAAAAAATGAAAAAAAACAGGGAAATGTATTGCAGGTTTAAAAAATAGTTGTACCTTTGCAACCGCAATCGAGAGAGATAGCAACAAAAGAAAAAATGGTGCGTTAGTTCAGTTGGTTAGAATACATGCCTGTCACGCATGGGGTCACGGGTTCGAGTCCCGTACGCACCGCAATAAACATTGAAAATCAATGTTTTACAGAACAAACACCCGACTTTACACCCAAGAATGTAAAGTCGGGTGTTTTTATATACTGGACTCCTCATTTCCTTAGAATTTATTATATTTTTATCGCTACTATCAAAACTACTCTATCGGGTAGTGGAGAAGTTTCGTAAAGTCGGGAACTTTGCGGCAGAAAATTAAATTTGTTCTGCAATGAAAAAGATAAAAGTATGCCTGCTTGTATTTTTTGCTATAAGCAGTCTTTTGCCGATTGGATTGTCGGCACAAACAGTAAGGGGAAAACTGGTGGATGAAAACAACCAGCCGTTACCGTATGTCAATGTGACACTGTTGTCCCTGCCGGATTCGACCTACGTCAGTGGAACCGTCAGTGCTGAGGATGGTACATTCAGCCTTATGCCAACAACCCCGAACCAGATAGTTTGTATGTCCTACATAGGCTACAAGACGGTCTATAAATCCATCCAACCGGCCGACATGGGAACAGTACGATTGACATTAGATACGCAACTGCTGGGCGAAGTGGAGGTAAAAGCCAATTTGCCCGTTACCCGGATGAAGGACGACGCGCTGACTACCCACGTGCAGGGCACGGTGCTCAGCAAGGCGGGGACGGCGGAAGACGTGCTGGCGCGCATCCCCGGCCTGCAGAAGAAACAGGACGGTTTCGAGGTGTTCGGCAAGGGCGCGCCCCTCATCTACATCAACGGGCGGAAGATGCGCGACAAGACAGAGCTGGACCAGCTTTCATCGGAAGAGATTAAGAGTGTGGAAGTCATTCAGAATCCCGGCGCGAAGTACGATGCCACGGTGGGCGCGGTAGTGCGCATCCGCACCGTCAAGCGGAAGGGCGAGGGCTTCGGTATCAGCCTGCGCAGCTCGTATGACCAGTCGCAGAACGCGGACTTCGTGGAGCAGGCGGACATGAACTACCGCCACAACAGCCTCGACGTGTTCGGGATGATTCGCTTCAACAGGACGGTCGACCGCCAGGAGGATTTGTTGGAGCAAACTACCTTTGCCGACACGTTGTGGACACAAAGCAACTACCAGAAGGCCGACTCCGAAGACCGCACGCTGAGCGGACACATCGGCTTCAACTATGATTTCAATGACCGTCACTCCATCGGTATGCGCTACGACATCAGCAAGACGCTGTACAACACCGAGAACGGCTTCTTCGACAGCGAAGTTCTGGCCGACGGTGCGCCCTACGACATCCTGCACAGTAGCATCTATAGCGAAGCCGACAGTCGCCCCGAGCATTCGCTCAACGCCTACTACGCCGGGCAGATAGGCAAGGGACAGTTGGAGTGGGATGCCGACTATTACAGCGATGTCCATACCGACGACACCCGGAATCTGGAGGACAGCCAGGACCACGACGACCGTACCGTGACCTCGCGAAACAAAGTAGACAACCAACTGGCTGCGACCAAGGCTTCCTTCACTCACCCGTTGTGGGGCGGCAGCTTCAACGTGGGCGGCGAATACACCTACACCGACCGCCACGACGACTACATCAATCCCGAAGGCTACGTGCCCACGTCCTACAGCCGCATCCGCGAGCAGAACCTGGCGGGTTTCGTGCAGTACAGCCACCCGCTGCGTTTCGGCAAACTGGGTGGGGGACAGGCATCGCTGGGTGTGCGCTACGAGCACGATGACTTCGATTACTATGAGGATAACACCTACATGCCCGGGCAGAGCCGCACGTACGACAACTTCTTCCCCAACGCCTCCTTGGCAGGACAAGTGGGCAAGGTGCAGTTCCAGCTGAGTTATGCCGCCAAGACGCAACGTCCTTCGTACAGCCAGTTGCGCAACAACATCACCTACGCCAACCGTTTCACCTGGCAGACGGGCAACCCGCTGCTGAAACCCAGCCTGACGCACGACCTTACCGCCGTGGGCGTATGGCGGTTCTTCCAGGCGATGCTCAGCTATAAGGTGACGCGCGACTACATCCTCTATTGGGGCACGCCGGTCGAAGGACAGTCTGCCGTCACCCTTATCCACCACATCAACTGCGACCGTATGCCCATCCTGACCGCCATGCTCTCCGCCTCGCCCACCATCGGCCTGTGGAATCTCAACGCCAGCGCGATGCTTCGGAAACAATGGTTCTCCATGGAGGCCGCCGGGCAGCGGCTCACGTATGACAATCCCATCTTTATCGGCACGCTGAACAACGTCTTCACCCTGCCGCTCGGCTTCCAATTCACTGCCGACTTCAGCTACCAAAGCCGTGGACATGCGCAGAACGGCACTTGCAAGCGTCCGCTTTATTTTCTCAACATCGGCCTGCGCAAGTCTTTCCTCAACGATGCCCTCAGCATCGAAGCACGGGGAAACGACTTGCTGTTGGGCGGCAAACAAGAGTTCATGCTCTACATGCAGAGTTCGCAGATGAACGACCTGACGTGGGGCGACACCCGCTCGTTCAGCCTCACCGTGCGCTACCGCTTCAATGTCGCCAAGAGCAAGTACCGCGGCACGGGTGCCGGACAGGCAGCCAAAGACCGTATGTAACAAACCGGATTATGACAACCACCATTTCTTACATAAATCTCTCTTGGGCAGTTGTGGGCATCATCGACAAGGATGTCTGCAACTCTCTTTCATCCATGAAGCGCCCGAACGAACCAATAGAAACAACGGTCGAAAGATATGTGATAGGCTACCTATGCTTTTGGCATATTGCCTATATCGACATGCACAGGATAAACAAGTGTTCCGAACAAGCGATAATCGAACTCGGACGGAAGAAGATGGAGGAATACATCCTCTCGCATCCTCCGGCCGTCACCTTGCCGCGGTTCTACATTGTTTTTCTAAATCAGCCGCATCTGAGCAGCGATGCCCACGGCCTCAGTAATGTTTTCTGCATGTAGCTTCTCAAAGAGTTTCTTTTTGTGAAACTTGACGGTATTGGCATCAATAAAAAGCGTTTCTCCAATCTCCGCATTGGACAGTCCTTTGACGGAGAGCTGGAGAATCTCTTTTTCACGGTCGGAAAGTATCAGTTCGGGCTGTTTCCTCCATCGTCTGCCCTCGAAGGAATAGACATAGCGGTCAGCACAGGTGCAGTCCGTTAGGATAACTTCTCCGATATCTTTCCGGGGAGAAAGGGAAACGGAGCACAATGCCAGCCAGATGTCCCCTTTCGCGTTCAGCAGAATGGGCGTCAGCTTGTGGTGGATGAGATGTCTGTGGCTTTCTGACGTGCAAATATGGAAATCGTATTCGATGGATAAATTCAGTCTTTTCTCTGCCGGTTGAGTGTAGTAGAAACGAAAGCCAGTCTCGTTGATTTCCATCAGCCGTTTCAGTTCGTCGGGCGATACCACCTCGAAATAAAAGGCATATCCCTTTTGTTGCACTTCTTCCGGCGTGCGGCCGCAGAGGAACAACGGATTGGACGATACATAAAGAAAGTTTTTGCGGTTGTAGTCGATGATGTACAGACTGTGGTTCGTATTGCGTGCCAAGGCTTCAGCCATAGCCACACAAATATCCGTCCGGACATAATCACTGTCCGGAATCTCCATGCCCGGATTTATCGGACGGAAAAACCTGTCTATATCATTCTGTTGCATCATTCGTCTCGTCTTAATTCCAGCTGCAAAAATAAGTAAAGACAGACTATCTTAAAAATGAACTGTATTTTTTCTGCTTATAATTTGAATCTTCTTTTATTTGCTGGCTTATCAGGTACTTTACGGAAGCCATGACCCAATTTGCCAAACTGTTCTTTGAACCATTCGCCAATCGGCTGCCTGTTTATGGTCAGTACCAGTTTGCTGTCATCGGTTGGATTCTTTTCCACCTTGAAAATATCGTTCTTGATGTCAAACTTCCGCCTGTGTTCTTCTGAATAAATCCTGCCATTGCACCTAATAGCCTCTTTCTTGGTCAGGAGGCTCTCTATCATTTCTTTGGTGAAGCCGATGGCAGCGCACAGCTTTTCCATTCTCAGCATCTCTTTGAGCATCGGGAACCATTTGAACGCTTTTTCAATAATAGCATTCAACCGTGATATTTCCTTGTCTTTGGCTTCAAGTTCCTGATTGTGTATTCCTTGCAGGTTACGTATCTGCCTGCCGTGCTGTTCCTGCATGTGCCGCATTTGGACTTTCAAGTCATCAATTCCCTTATCCCGTTTGGCTATTTCCTGACGCAATTCTTCATTGGATAGTTCCAGTTTCTTCATTTTTCCGCTGCCGAAAAGAGAACCCACTCCGCTTACTATGACCGTTGCTGCATCGGTGGCTGCGCCTTTGAGCTTGTCCGTGCGTATCTCCGATTTCACCTGACGGAGTTCCTGTTCGGCAAGGTTTACCTGCTGTTCCTTATGCCGCTTGGCGGCTTCAATGCGTTGGAGTTCGGCTTTCTGCTTCTCAATGATGAAGTCGTTCCGCTCCAGATGCTCCTTGCCTGTTACCGCCTTTGATTGTCCACGCTCCATTAGCAGGATATCGGATGCCAGACTTTGCATTTCAGTCATATCCTCGTCATTGAGCTTTCGGCTCTTGCCTGTATCATGGTTCATCCAGTCGAATACGATATGCGCATGGTAATTCGGCTTGAACCACCTTTCGCCTACCTTGAAACTCTCCCTGTCCTCTAGGTCAGGCTCTCCGTTCAGCCAATGTCCTTCGTCCTTGTGCAGGAAGATTTGCAGCGGTGTGATGCCCCATCGCCTTTGGCACTCCTCGCCAAACCTACGCACATCTGCCAAAGTGGTGTCCGGTCTGATAAGCAATACTCCCTCACGGATGGGGGAACATCCCGCCACTTTGATAATCTTGCCGTTTTTTCCTTTGCGTTCACGCTCCTTTTCCTGCATGGCGCGTCCTGTCTTTTCCTTGACCATGCGTTTGATGTTCTCATAATGCACCTGCAATTCGGGACTGCCGAAATCCGGATTTATCCATTGTTCATTATCGGCTGTGAGTTCGGGTACGATGTAGATTTTGGACTTGCCGATGTTGCGCATATACTCGGCAGTCCTCCGGT
>ERZ779889.2404-NODE-2404-length-15533-cov-5.220700_pt1 | contig 15533 bp, 5 predicted proteins | sample MGYA00511030_ERZ779889 | MGnify/ENA primary metagenome ERZ779889 (study PRJEB29588, sample SAMEA2160616) | human gut metagenome | biome: human gut; feature: human-associated habitat; material: faeces | place: Denmark | collected 2008/2010 ...
TCTCAGGGTTCCTTGTTTCTTTCGTTGTTTAATTTTCAAGGTACTCGTCACTTGCTTTTTCCGACGTTCCCGCGCTGCCGCGCCGACCCGTCTCTCAAGTGCTCGACTATAATAACACAACCGGCCGCACTTGTCAACAGTAAAAATCAATTTTTTCAGATTTTCTTCATTTTATTTGACCGTGCGGAGAGTCAAAAAAGCCTGCGCGGAATTAAGAACCGCACAGGCCTTGATATATAACGAACTCAGACGGCTGCCGGCTCCGCCGCGCTTATTGCGCTGTCAAAAAATCCGACAATATCGCGGAAATATTCGTCGCGGCACTTCTCGTTGTGCAGCTCGTGACGGGCGTCTTTATATATATGTATCTCTGCGTTGAGTCCCGCCTTGTGATAACGCCGAAGAAGCTTCTTCGCCTTTGACGACTTCGTGCCTCCTATCGGATCCATATCGCCGCTGAAAATGCCGATGCGGACATTGGGGCTGATCTTTGCGATATTTTCTTTTTTATATATCCTGCCGAACGCCTTTATCATATTCCAATCGAAGTTGACGCTGATATCTATCCCCGCCATGGGGTCGTCAATGAACACCTGTCGGCGCTCCACGTCGCTCGTCACCCACTGGCTCGGACCTTTTTCGCCCTTATAGCGCGCGTCAAAAATCATATCGCTCACGGGATTGACGAACTTCGGGCGCCAATCCTTGGCGAACAGCTCAAGCGGCCAGAGCAGAGCGAGCGCAGCCTGCGCGCCGTTCATATCGGCGGTTCCGCAGAGTGCGACGGCCTTGACGTCCGTCCCCTGCTGGAGGAAATCCTGCGCCAAAAAGCTGCCGTAGCTGTGACCCATGAGCACCTGCGGAAGATGATAGCGCTCCTTGAGCCAATTATAGAAGAACACAAGATCCTTGACGGTCTTTCTCTCGATATCGCCCGGATGTCTGCCGCGGTTCTCGTCGGTCTCGGTGTTTCCGTGGGCACGGTGGTCGTCGGCAAAGACTATATAGCCGTGCTCATTGAACATCTGCGCCACTTCGTGATATCTGCCGGCATACTCGCACATTCCGTGCGAAATCTGCACGACACCCTTGGGGCTTTCCACATCGTCCCAGAGGTAGCAGTGTATCGGGGTTGAATCGAAGCTCTTGATATCAAGCTGCTGCATAATATTTCTCCTTTACGACTTTATTTATTTTATTATTAATGTATTATCTTATGCTCGTCCAGACCTGCATATCGCTCTCGCCGCGGTTTGCAAAGGCGAAATACGGAATGAGTCTGATGCGTGTCGGCTCATGCTTCATCTCATCGGCGGGCGCATAGAGCGCACCCGAGCCCGAGATTCTTGTCCCGTCAACATCGAGAGCCGGTATACCGAAGCCCAAATCGACGGGCTCCGCGTTGAGCTCGGAGGAGAGGGAGAGCGAGAATATGTCGCCGTTGTCCACACCCTCGGCGCAGTAGACGACCGGACCGCGCATAACGGCGACCTTGCCGGAATCCTCATGCACGGAGGGGTCGGCGGAGACGATAACCGGGGACATATCGAAATAAAGCTCTATTTTTGCGCCGTCACGGCAGTCAAAAAGCATATAGCCGCCGCTTGTACCGAAATTTTCGGCGAGCTTCGCTTCGACAGAAAAATCGCGGCACCACGAGGGTATTCTGACAGCGAGCTTCACAGGTGCGCCGCCGACGCAAACGGTCACTCCGCCGTCGGACGGATAGTCCGTTATTTGAGAGATATGCACCGTCCCGCCGTTCATATCAATATCGGTATCGCTCTGCATAAACTGATGGACATAGACCGTGTCGCCGTCATACGAATATATATACTTTCCGATGCTCTCGACAAAGCGGGCGACATTCGGCGGGCAGCAGGAGCAGTCGAACACCTCGACGCGCTGCGTTATAGGCAGGCGGACTTCCTCGCCGCGCCAGTATTTTATATTCCGCTTTGAAAGGTCTATCGAGAGCGGATTTTCATAGAAGAAGCTCTTTCCGTCGAGCGATACGCCGGAGAGAAAGCCGTTATATATGACCCGCTCCACCGTATCGGCATAGCGGGAATCGACTGCGGTCAGCGACATACGTTGTGCAAACATCGCCAAGGAAACGGCGGCGCAGGTCTCTGCATAGGCGGTCTCGTTCGGCAAATCGCCGTCAACCGTGAACGCCTCGCCGACGCGGGTCGAGCCGATGCCGCCCGTGATATACATACGGTGCTCCGTTATATTCTTAAATATACTGTTCGCAGCGGCAAGCAGCTCTCTGTCGCCGCACTCATAGGCGATATCCGCCATGGCGCTGTAGATATAACAGGCTCTGACGCTGTGTCCGGTGGCCTGCGTCTGCTCGCGCAGGGGTATCATATCCTGAAGATAGTCCTCGGAGGCAAAGCCGCTCGCCTGTCCCCTGTCCTTTTCGTTGTTGCCGCGCTTATCCACAAAGAAGCGGCTGAGGTCGAGCCAACGCTTTTCGCCCGTGCAGCGGTACAGACGCACAAGAGCGAGCTCTATCTCGGGATGACCCGGGGTAGTAAATGCCGCGGAATCCTCCCTGCAAAAAACTGTTTCGATAAGCTCGGCATAGCGGCGCATAAGGTCGAGGAATCTGCGCTTGCCCGTCGCCTCATAGTAGGCTACTGCCGCTTCGATGAGATGCCCCGCGCAGTAGAGCTCGTGATGATCGCGGTCGGTAAAGCGCTTGCCGGGCTCGACCACAGTGTACCAGACGTTAAAATATCCGTCGGGAGTCATGTTCCTCTCGATGCGGTCAATCAGCTCCTCGACATAGCTTTCGAGTTCGGCGTCACTATGCTTTGAGAGCACATATGCCGCAGCCTCCATCCACTTCGCGGCATCGGAGTCATAGAAAAAATGCGGGCGATCGGGCTCTCCCTGCTTCCAGTTGCAGCCGAGAGCCGAAAATCTCCCCGTGTCCTCAAACCTGCGGCGCACGCTGTCGAGCGTCACAGACTCGTTTAAAGCAATGCGGTCTTTCCAGAAGCCGCCCGTTATGTTTACTTTATCAAAAGGTACCGAATACTGTTTGCTCATTGCGCAGCCCTTTCACAAAAATTATCTTCTGTCAGCAGAACTATAATACCACAAAATGGTCAAAATTGGTAGGACATTTAAAAAAAATTATGAACAAATTCGCCTGTGGATTGAAGATTGAGGGAAAATATGCTAATATATCTATGCTTATAATTTGCATCATTGTGCTTTTTTGAGGAGGACTCTTGGAATGGAGTATAAGCTGAATACAACAAATTACCGCGACTTCAAGGTAATTGAGGACAACAAGTGCGCGGCACGAGCATATTTTATACCGTATTCAAAAAAGGAAAAGCTGAGCGCCGTCGATATTAAACACGAGCGCACCGATTCCGATCTTGTCGAGGTACTCTCCGGCGAGTGGGATTTCAAATATTACAGCGACATCTCGCTCATTCCCGAGGTTTTGAACGCGCAGAGCGTTGAGTTTGACAAAATACAGGTTCCCTCGACCTGGCAGCGTACCGGCTACGAGCCGCCGGTATATCTCAACTGCCCCTATGAATTCGACCTGCCCAATCCGAACCTGCCCGAGCATATGTCCGCCGGAATCTACCGCAAGAGCTTTGAGGTCACAAATTCCGACGACGTTCATATTTTGAGCTTCCTCGGCGTTGTCCCGTGCATTGACCTCTATGTCAACGGAATGTACGTCGGCTACAGCGAGGGCGCGCACAATACGGCGGAGTTCGACATCTCGGAATTCATATACGAGGGCACAAACGAGCTGCTTGCGGTCGTTCACAAATGGTGCACCGGCACGTATCTTGAGTGCCAGGATATGTTCCGCGAAAACGGAATTTTCCGCGACGTGCTTCTCTACAGGCTTCCTGCGGTATATGTCAACGACTACTTCATTCGCCCGCGCAAGGCGGACGGAAAATGGACGGTGGATGTCGAAGTTACGCTCGAGGGCAAGCTCAACGGCTGCGAGGTCGGCTTCTCGCTCGAGAAGGACGGCAAGGTTATTGCGGGCGAGACTGTAAAGGCAGAACGCCTTACATATATGACCTTCACCGACCTCGATGTCACAGAGTGGAACGCGGAGGTTCCGACAGTCTATAACGCTTATATATCACTGTACAGAAACGGCGAGGAGCTCATGACGCTACGAAACCTTACGGGCTTCAAAACAGTGGCTATAAAGGGCAACACCTTTACATTCAACGGACAGGTTATCAAGTTCAAGGGCGTCAACCATCACGACACAAACGGCAAAACCGGCTATGTTATGACCTTCGACGACTACGAAAAGGATGTCCTTCTCATAAAAGAGTTTAACGGCAATGCCGTGCGCACCTCGCACTATCCCCCCGACCCGCACTTAATAGCGCTCGCCGACATATACGGTCTCTACATAATCGACGAGGCGGATATCGAGACTCACGGCGCGTGCTTCGCTCCGCACAACGACATGAACAAAATCAGCAACGACCTCAAATGGGCTCCGCGCTACCTTGACAGGGTCAAGAGAATGTATATGCGTGACAGGAGTCATCCGTGCATCACCATGTGGTCGCTGGGCAACGAGGCGGGCGGCTACGCCTGCCAGGACGTCTGCTATGACTATATGCATGAAATGTGCCCCGAAATACCCACCCACTACGAGGGAGTCATACATACAAAGCGCAAGGCTTACGACGTGGTTTCCGATATGTATCCGCCGCACGAGCAGGTTGAAAATGTCGGCAAGGGCACGCATAAGGGCGCATGGTACAAGACAAAGCCCTATTTCCTCTGCGAATATGTTCACGCGATGGGCGTAGGCCCGGGCGCGATGGAGGAATATTGGGACAGCTTCTATAAATACGACAACCTCATGGGCGGCTGCATCTGGGAATGGGCGGATCACGCGGTATATCACGCCGACGGCCCCTATAGATACACCTACGGCGGCGACCACGGCGAGAAAAAGCACGACGGAAACTTCTGCGTCGACGGTCTTGTTCATCCCGACCGCACGCCCTCAAGCGGCGCTCTCGAGATGCAGGCGGTCTACCGTCCCCTCAGAGCGAAGCTCAACCGCGACGGAAGCTTTGTTTTCACGAACACCAACCGTTTCCGCAGCTCGGGCTATATCACAGTTGTCCGCTCTATGACGGTTGACGGCATTGAAAGCGACAAGAAAGAGCGCTTCTCGCTTGACATTGAGCCCTGCAAGAGCAAAAAAGTCACTTTCAAAGACACTATACCCGACGGATGCGACTGCCGCATGAACTTTGAATATCTCGACGGCGATAAATTCATCGCACGCGAGCAGGTCGTAATAAAGAAAACGAACAAGAAGGTTCCTCTGCCCGTAGGCAGCGTATTTAAATGCAGAGAGGGCAGAGACACCGTGAAGGTCTATTTCTACGGCGGGTCTGTGAAGTTCGACCTGAAAACCGGCGAAATAGCGTCATACAAGCTCGACGAAAAAGAGCTCATGAACCAATCCCCTGTCGCGCATAAGGGCTTCATCCCGAACATTTTTCGTGCGATGCTCGACAACGACAGGGTTATCATCGAGCAGTGGAAGAAGGCAGGATATGACGACGTAACGGTTATTCCGCATTCAACCGACTTCTCATGTTCAAAGCGCACCGCGAAGTTCACGGTCGATTTCAATCTCCGCTCCAAAAAGGGCGTTGTTGCAAAGGTCGGCATTGAATACACTGTTGACGCCGCAGGCTGCATAAAGGTCGAGACGGTATTCAACGCGAAGGCTCAGAAGAAAGCCGCCGCCGCTCTGCCGCGCTTCGGACTCGTGCTCGAGATGCCGGAGAGCTTCGAGAACATAGAATATCTCGGCTACGGCCCCTACGAGAACATGAGCGATTTCCGAGAGCATACGACATTCGGCGTATACAACACCACGGTCGGCGGCATGGACGAGTTCTACATCAAGCCGCAGGATTACGGCGTTCGCACGGGCGTTCGCAGGCTCAGCATCACGGACGCGGACGGTGTCGGAATGATGATTTGCAACCCCGACAGGGATCTCAGCTTCACGGCGAGACACTTCACTCAGGCGCTCATGCAGCGCTCGATGCACTACGACGACCTCCACTCCGAGCACACGACGGTCATTGACATCGACGGCTTCCTCAGAGGCACCGGCACAGGCAGCTGCGGCCCGGACGTGCTCCCCAAATACGCGATAGACGGCCGCAAGGAGCTCTCGTACAGCTTCGTTATCATCCCGATAAAGTAACAAACAAGCATTTATAAAGCATTGAATCCTACTCACAGTTTTTGTGGGTAGGATTTTTTAGTTGGGAGTCGGCGCGTAATTGATAAATGGGGGTTGTGGGGATAAAACCGCCGTCAGTCAAACATTTTTATATTTAAAATTAGCAGAATCATGCAGAGGGCGGATGATATCTGCCTACGGTGTATGCAGTGACTGCAGCAGGCGAGCTAAGTTCGCCTCTACAAGGGGATAGCGGAAAGCTTTACTTTGTAGTGATCGGCGACTCGACGACCCTTTGACGCGTTAGCGTCACCGAAAATCCATTCATTTCGCCCGTGTCTTGTAATACGCTCTCTGCTTGAGACTTGCCCCCTGTGCCGCCTGCGGCGGCAGCGGTGCGTCGAGTCGCCGCACCCTACAAAGGGGGACATCGAGAAACAAAACAGTCTATGCAAAAGGGTAAATCTGCGCAATGCCCCCTCAGTCTCGCTTCGCCGAGCCGGCTCCCCTACAGGGGGAGCCATAATCGGTCGGTTGTGTACTCTGCAACTCCAAAATTGCACATTTCTTTTTCAAGCTCTCAACACAACCGCATGGCTTCTGCGGGATATAAGAAAATCGGCTGTCGGGTTTTCCTCGGCAGCCGATTGGTTTTATTTTTGCTTTTTTACTTCTTCATCTGCTCGCGCAGGTGGTTTGAGAGCAGGGCGAGCGACGACGCCATGTTCTCATTCTGGACAAGTATACCGTCGGGCACAACAAGGTGCACCGGAGCAAAGTTCCAAATGGCGCGGATGCCGCTGTTCACGAGCAGGTCGCATATCTCCTGCGCGCTCGACGCGGGAACGGTGATTATGCCTATATGTATGTTCACCTTGCGGCAGAAGCTCTCGAGCTGGGCTATCGGGAAGACCGTCTTGCCCTGGAACTCGGTGGGTTCTTCGCAGAGATCGAACGCCGCGATTATATTGAGGCCGTAGGCCTTGAAGCCGCTGTAATTGAGCAGAGCCTTGCCGAGGCTGCCTGCGCCGACTATAACGGCGTTGTCGATATCGTTATAGCCGAGAAAAGCCTCAAGCTCCGCGATAAGATCCTTGACATTGTAGCCGACCTTCGGCTTGCCGGACGAGCTGACGCTCGCGAGATCCTTACGCACCTGGACATCATTGAGCTGGAGCGCTTCGGCGATGGTCGTGGCAGATATGTTTTTCGGAGCATCCTCGGGAAGTCCCTTGATATAGCTCAGATACATCGGAAGTCTCTGAAGGGTATGTTTTGAGATATTCTGAGTCATAAAAGTTCACCAACCTGAAAATTATACTTGTTCTGCAACCATTGTATCACATTTTATCAAATAGTTCAAGTGAACTTTGAAGGCAAAAAAATCGGGGGAGCCGCCCGAGAGCGACTCCCCTTCTTACCTGTCGTTTAAAGCAGGATTTTCAGTTTTCGTTCGCAGCCTTAGACTGTGAAAGCAAAGTCGGTGGTATCCCAGACCTGTCTGTCGTTAGCGATGTACTTCGCGGTTGCGGTGTACTCGCCTGCACGAAGCTTGGCATTGATTGTCCAGATCTCGCCGTCGCCGTCGGGGGCGATAGAGACATCGGCATGATCTCTGTCATAGGTTCTGGTGGCGCCGGAAGCGTCAGCGATCTTGATCTTAGTGGCAGTGCCGTTGACGGTAACTTCGACGGAATCAGCAGAGGCCTTAACCTCGGTAACGCTGACAGCCGATACGGGCTTCGCGTCGATAATTACATCAAACTCAGTGCCGGCAGTCCAAGATCTGCCATACTTCGCCTTAGCAATGTGTCTGCCTGCGGGGATGTCAAGCTCGACAGTCCAAATCTCATAAGCGAGGTTGGTGCTGTTCGAATAGACCTCGATGCCCTCTGCGTCATAGGACTTGACGGTAACTCTGGGATCAAGTCTCGAAAGAGTTGTCGTTCCGCCGTCTGCGCAGACAACCTGAATCTTATCAGCCTTACCGGAGACCTTGAAGGTGTACTCCTGCTTGCCGCCGTAATTCGGGGTGTTGTAGGTTACTTCAAGAACGCCGTCCGGAGTCGGCTCTTCGGGTTTAACGTCGAATCTGACAGAGAAGTTATGGCCGTTCTCTTCCCAATCCTTGCCGAACTTCGCGAAGGCAACATATCTGCCCTCGGGAATGTTGACATTGATGGTCCAGATTTCGCCGTCGTCAGTCTTCTCTATCTTCAGAATACCGAGAGCATTGGCATCGCTTGTCATGGAGGTGTTTCTGTCAAACGTGCGGGTATTGCCGAATGCATCGACTATTCTGATCTTCTGAGGCTCGCCCTTGACCTTGATTGCATACTGGTGCATGCCGCCGTAGTTCGGGGACTCAGGAGTGACGGAGATGATGGACGAATCGTTGGCAACAAGGATAGCGTTGAAGCTAACATTCTCGATGCCCATAGTTCCGACCTCGGGATCCCAACCGGTGAAGTTGTAACCGTCGACAATCGGATCTGCGGGAGCTGCGATCTGCTCGCCGACCTTCGCGGTAACGGTTGCATGAACTTCGCCGTTTACATAGAAGGTAGCGGTGTAGGTCTCAAGCTCGAGAGCTGCGACTGCATCATTGATAGCCTGGGTGGCTGCGTCAACAATGCCCTGCTCGGAGTACTTCTTACCGGAGACATCCTCTGCGAGGACTGCTGCAAGAGCAGCTCTGGTCTCGGCAGTGTACTTTCTGTCGTAGTTCTCTTCGCCCTGCTTAGCCTGAGCCGCTGCGACTGCCGCGTTGTAGGCGGTGTAGTCGGCATCGTTCTCGCTCCACTGGGAAACGAGGGTCAGGTTCTCTGCGGGCATGGTGGCGGGAATCTCAACATTCCAGCCGGTGAAGGTGAAGCCCTCTCTTGCTGCCGGAGCGGCAATGTTAAGAGCTGCGCCATAGTAAACCATGGACTCTACGCCGTCAACAGAAAGCTTATACTGGTTACGGCTGTAGTAGACCTTGAGAACAAGGCTGCCGTCTGCTTCGACTATGCCGGAAAGGACGCTGTTGTCAGCAACCGTGAATCCCTCGCGGGCGTCAGGTGTGACGGAGACGGCTTCGCCTGTGGTTGCGGGAACAGTCTTAACCGTTGCCGCGCCGTAAGCGCCGTTGACATCCATTTCGTAAGTCTCGACCTTGTAGGAGACTGCGCCTGCGGTGAACTGAGCGTTGAAGGAAACATCCTCAAGGCCCATAACACCAACCTCGGGATCCCAACCGGTGAAGACATAGCCTTCCTTGGCGGGCTCTTCGGGAAGAGCAATCTGCTCGCCGACCTTCGCCTGAACGGTTGCATGAACAGCGCCGTCAACATAGAAGGTAGCGGTGTAGGTCATAAGCTCGAGACTTGTGACTGCGTCGTTAATAGCCTTGGTGGCTGCATCGACAACACCCTGCTCGGAGTACTTCTTGCCGGAGACGTTCTCTGCGAGAGCGTAGGCAAGAGCCTTTCTCGTGGCCTCGGTGTACTTCTTGTCGTAGTTCTCTTCGCCCTGCTTGGCCTGAGCCGCTGCGACTGCCGCATTGTAAGCGGTGTAGTCGGCATCGTTCTCGCTCCACTGGGAAACGAGGGTCAGATTCTCTGCGGGCATGGTGGCGGGAATCTCAACATTCCAGCCTGTGAAGGTCCAGCCCTCTCTGGCTGCCGGCTCGGCAACGTTAAGAGCTGCGCCGTAGTAAACGTCTGTCTCTGCGCCGTCAACAGAAAGCTTGTACTGGTTACGGCTGTAGTAGACCTTAAGAACAAGGCTGCCGTCCGCAAGGACTGTGCCGGAAAGGACACTGTTGTCAGCAACCGTGAAGCCCTCGCGGGTCTCGGGGGTTACGGAAACAGTCTCGCCGGTAGTAGCAGACTTATCCTCGATAGCAGCGTCGCCGTAGTTACCGTCAAGACCCATGACATAGGTCTCAACCTTGTAGCCGACGGTGCCTGCGGAGAACTTAGCGTCAAATCTAACATTCTCGACACCCATGACTCCGACTTCGGGGTTCCAACCTGTGAAGGTGTAGCCTTCCTTGGTGGGAGCTTCGGGGGCGACGATCTGAGCGCCAACCTCTGTGGCGACGGTACGATAAAGCTCATTGTCGACATAGAACTCTGCGTTGTAGGTCATGAGTTTAAGACCCGCAACAGCGGCGTTTATCTTCGCTGTCTGAGCGTCAACAATATGCTGCTCGCTGAGCTTCTTGCCGGAGACATCCTCATTAAGTGCGGTGTCAAGGGCAGCTCTGGTGTCGGCAGTGTACTTCTTGTCGTAGTCGGCCTCTGCCTTCTTGGCGTTGGCGGCTTCGACAGCTATATTGTACTCGTCGTAGTTTGCGGGAAGCTCATCCCACTTAGCCGTAAGAACAACATTGTTCGCGGGCATGGTGGCGGGAACTTCCTCCTCCCAGCCGAGGAACGTATGTCCGGCCTTTTCGGGAGTGCGGGCAACAACAGTAGCTCCGTAATAATATGTATCGGGCGCGAGGTCCGTATTAGCATATGTTACGGTGTACTGGTTACGCGAATAGTAAATGCTGAGGACAAGAGAACCGTCAGCGGCGATAGTGCCGGTAAGGACGCTCTTCGCGGAATCGAGCGAGAAGCCCTCTGCGGGAGCTGCGTCGGCGGTTATGTCGGCGGTCGAACCGGTCTCGCCGGCACCCTGATAGGTGCTGTCGGGAGCTGACGGATAAGCGCCGGTGGTGTCCATATTATAAACATTTACAGTATACTTTGTATCCGTGTTGTTTGCGAACACTGCCTCGAAGGAGGCATCGGCGTCAAACGTTGCGGGTACATTGCCCCAGCTGACGAAGTGCATGCCGACAGGTGCGGCAGGAGCTTCGATGGAGCTGAGATCAACGGGATCGCCCTGGTTGCCGGTAAGAACCGCATGGACTTCGCCGTTCACGGTGAATGTGAAGGTAACGGTGACAACGGGGTTAGCAATAAGGCGCTTCCAGTTGTAGATAAGGTTGTTCATAGCTTCTCTGACCTGCGTGCGCATGGTCGTGGAGGCATTGAACGAAGTGGAAACATTCTGCGCGTAGGCAAATGCCTGCGAGTATGCTTCCCATCTCTCCGCGTCATACTTGGAAGCATCGGCGGGATTGATGGTGCACATTGCTATAGCCGCGTCGAGATACGTCTTAACAGCGTCAAGCTTTATGAGTCTGGGACCCCAAAGCGCTATCTGCTGCTCTGCATAAGCAACATCGACAGCGGATATAGTGGGTGCTTTCCACGTAGCCATCTTGGTCTCCCAAGCTGCGTGATCCTTCTCCCACTGTGCATACTTCTTATTATAAGTAGCAAGCTGGCACTCGTTGGCGCCCTCGCCGGGATGCTTGGGAGCAACCGGCTCCTCGGGAGCCTTGGTCGAGTTGTAGAGATTCATCGCGCGGTTTCTGGCTTCCTTCCAGCCGTTCCAGGAGACGGAATTAAAATCATCGTAACCGAAGAAGTTATATCCCTGATCCCAGTAGACGGAGCCTTCCGGATTGGGTGCGCCCTGGACTGCCTCAACGGCGGTCTTGAGCGAATCAACGGAAGCCGCAACCAGCTTTGCATCAAGAGCCTCGGCAGCTGCGGTCAATCTCGTGGAGATCGTCTGATAAGCTGCGATATAAGAGGCATTGTTGAAGTTGCCGAGGAGCTTGGGTCTGAGAGTGTAGTTGGCCGCCTGTATAAGAGCCGCCTGATACTCTGCCCACTCTGCGTCCGCATCCGCGCTGTAGTTAGCGCGCTGACGCTGCTCGCCGGAATACTGGCTGTACTTCGCGGGAAGATCATAGTCGTTGTAGACAAAGACCGGAGTATCCCATTCCCAAGTGGTGTCATTACCGCTGTTTCCGCGGGTACGCTGACCAAACACAGAGAACTTAATGACATACTTGCCGTCCGGGACATCTGCTCTTGTGATGCCGGGCTTGGCCTTCCAAAGGCTCTCTCTCGAGGTCATGTCCTCGTCCTGCGTATTAACAACGAACATTTCGTCCGCAAAATACGCTCCGGAGCCGTTGTTAAAGGTCGAGGCATTCTGTCTAACTACAGAGTCTTTGCCGTTAAGGGTGTTCTTCTCTCTTCTGACTCTGACATATACCTTACTGATGGCATCGATAGAATCGCTCGAGCCGATAAAGCCGGCGCGCGGATACATAAGATAATGCCTGTTATAGCTGGTTTTGTTCGAAGGCTTCTCATCCTTAGGATTGCTGTCGTCCTCGATATCCGAGCAGAAGTAAGTATAGTACGAAGCGTAAACCGGAGTAGTACCTGTGAGCGATTCGCCGCTCTCGGTGAGGATAAAGTAGCCGATCGTGAGGACGACGGTGGTATCCGTTGCACCGGGCTTGGACACGGCTATGTCCTTGGAGAATCCGCCGTTGATTATATCGCCCTTGCTGACTCCGGAGACGCCGACATTGGTTCCGTTGCCCGCCATATTATAGGCAGTTGCCGAAACGCTGTCGATTCTATACTTATAGAGAGCGTCCTGAGTGAAGTTGCCGTTCTTGTCAGTGTAGCCTCTGTTTATACCCTTGGATCCGTTGTAGATCGTAACGGTGTAAGCATCTTTTACTCTGGTCGGACCGGTAAACTTCATCTGGCCGAACTTGGATTTATCCGCCAGACCCATTACCTGGGCCACGATGTTGACGATAGGCGGAACGAGTTTGCCCTTGTTGCCGTTAAGAGAGTTGATAAGGTTCTCAACGATGTTGGCAAGCTCATTGTTCTTCACTATGGCATCGAGCGAGTCATAGTACTTCGTCGTGATCGTTCCGGGGATAATCGCGTTGAGGATGTCTGTGACAAGTCTTACGATGCTCTTCTTGACAGTCTGCTTGGCGAATGCGCCGTTCTGATTTCTCTCGAAGAGGTCGGTAAGGCAGGTCAGATCCTGGTTAAGGATCAATCCTTTAAGGACAGAATAAACGACATCCTTTAAGATGGTCTCACTGCCGCTGTCAGCAAATTTTGCGGGAAGAAGTGATTTGTCTAACAGCTTGAAGATGATATCATCGAGTGCTTTCCATCCGTTAGAGGTATCAACCGTCGTGTCGGGAAGGAGACCCGTGTAGAACTGCGGGTCAGCTTTAAGCCACTGAACGGCAGTAGTCAGCATCTTATCCAGACCGTCGCCGTAATTGAGTGCCTCTTTGAGGCTGCCCGCATTAAGGTCGATGCCGGGGTTGACATTGTAAGCAACATAATCCGCAAGCATATCAAGAATACCGTCAATAGTCTTGGGATAATTGCTGTAATCTCTTTCGGGAAGGAACTGAGCCATGAGCTGCTTAACAGCCTCCCATGTAACTCCGACAACAGTCGTAACATCCTCGGGGATGTACATATAGCCGACTGATGCGTTAATGACCGAGCGAGCAATGTAAGCAATAAGCTCCTCCTTGCTCATAGCATCGATCTCTTCCGGTGTTGCGATATGCTTCTGCCAATCCGGGAAGAAGTAACCGCCGGTCTTCTTGAGAACAAATCTCGCAACCGAGACTACGTTGTCGGTGAGCTTGGAGTTGTCTCCGTCTACCCAGCCGGTGTAGCCCTTCAGAAGCCCGTTGACAATCTGTCCTGCGATGTTATTAAGTTCGCCGACTAAAGTGCGGCCCGCGGGGACAGTATAAGTCTGAACCTGATAACCTGTGTTGAACAGATCGGCAAGAGTGCCCGTCTCATCGCAGCGAATCTGCATCTCGAGCCACGGAATAACCTGCTCGTTGAGCATCGGGACAGCCATATCATTATAAGCCGCCTGAAGCAGATCCTCAATGAAGTCATAGGTTGACTTTGTCGAATTGAGGTTAACGAGATTCCTGACGCTTTCGGGAATTATCGGTACGCCTGCGAGAGCATTCTGAATGATGGTCTGAAGCATCGTATCGACAGTCGTGCTGCTGTTGTATGCCGTATTCGGATACGCAAGACCCCAGAGAAGCTCTCTGAGCATGACTTCGATATTCAGATCGACCTTGACGAACGAGTTGGCAACACCAAGGCTGACGCCGCCGTCTCGTCTCTGCTTACCGATACCGCCGAGAACAACCTTCTTGATGATCGGGTTGTTGTACGCAAGGAACTGCAAAAGCGAGTTGATAACCGCTACATCGGTTCCGTTGCTTCGACGTGCGTCCTTTATTGCGGAAACCTTGACATGTTTCAGGTCGCCGGCCAGATTAAGAATGGCTCCGTTGCTGTCGATGAGCTTATAGACGCTCGAAAGAGCATTGTCTATAGACGTCGCATCAAGCTTACCGAGAATCGAAAGATCCATCGTGATGTTCTCTTTGGCGAGCGCCTCATCGGCATAGTCAAGCAACATAGACGCATACTGCTCTGTGGTCAGAACCGCAGAATCGGTAAAGTCGTACTTTGTCAGCTTGCCATCCTTGTAAGAATCGTACTTGTACGCGCTCGCCGCGGCGGTTGCCGAGGACAAGATGAGCAGCGAAGCAAGGATGACTGCCAACAAGCGTTTCATTTTCTTCAAAAATTACACCTCCATTTAAAAATTTCACCATATATTGAGCATCCCGTCTCCCGCAAATTGACGGAACACATTGGCGACAGAATAATTGCTCTGCTCGGGCAATGCAAAGCAAGAGGGTATAACTATCCCCTCATGTAAAGAATACCCCTTTGCTTTGCGGCTTGTCAATAAGTTTAAATATTTTTAATTATTTTTGTGCGTTATGCACAAAAGAAAAGCGGAAAATTATAGGTAAAAACCGATACACTTTTATCGAAACTGTCGGAAAACGTCATTTTCATTACATTTTCCGATTAAAAATGCCGTGTTATTTATTTGTGAGAACAATAGTTCGATTTTTTGTGGGTAATGTTGCACAAAAATTCATTATGTTTTAGAAAAATAAGGCTGATTTTTCGATTGAATGGCTTTAAAAGAAATATAAAAGGCTCTATATGCCGCTGTTGAATCAAAAATATGATTTTGCGGGTATGTTTCTTTTATATATCCGCTATGCGAAAGGCGTATATATATAATGTATGGTAACAGGGTGCCGCGGCAGTGATTTATTGAGTTGAGGCGGGGATTTTTAAATGGTCGAACTCACCATATCCCTACAATATAGATATATCAAATTAATCATTTTGAGCGGAAATGCGCTCTCACGAAGATGCACTCTTACAAAGGAAAAGGCAACGACTTGATAAACCCCGATGAACAAGCCACCAACAGCCGCGCCGCAGTGGAACAAGCTAACTGAGGACGCGGGCAACGTCGCCGAAGCGCCGCCGGTGGCGGATGAAGCGAGGCG
>ERZ779889.2407-NODE-2407-length-15519-cov-2.326888_pt1 | contig 15519 bp, 21 predicted proteins | sample MGYA00511030_ERZ779889 | MGnify/ENA primary metagenome ERZ779889 (study PRJEB29588, sample SAMEA2160616) | human gut metagenome | biome: human gut; feature: human-associated habitat; material: faeces | place: Denmark | collected 2008/2010 ...
TGACACGTTCTTTTTCTTATTGCCCGCCGTCACGGGTGGCGCCGGGGTCCTTCGTCTCGTTCCCGGTTCTCTCCAAAAACCGGTCCATGAAGGCGTCCTCCACCTTCTTGTAGCCGTCTGCCACGCCGTCCTCCACCCTCTTGTAGGCGCCGATAACAGCCTCGCCCAGCTTCATTCATCTGAATTCGGCGGGGCTTTCCCGCCGGTCCGGGGCACCGGCGGCTCAACTCCGCCGCAGAACCACTACAGCCTCGACACCCAAAGCGACGGCCACTGCCACCGCCGCAACGATCACCCTCTTCATACGAGGGCTTCAGGCGTAGATGCCCTAGTCAGGGGAATCAGCATCAGCAGCGCTACGATGCCCACCAGACCGATCACGATGCCCAGGACCATCTCCCCAGCACCATCATCAGGCACAGCACCAGCTCGCCCAGGGTGCCCACAACCACAGCGTCCACCGTCTTACCGTTGAGTTTGGTGGGCGCCTTGCCCTCCATCTTCCTCCAGATCAGCAGCGTGGCCAGCAGCACCACCAGCTCTATGTCCTTTTCCTCCCAGGCTGACTCAAACAGCAGTGCGCACTGGCTCATCTGACTGCATAGGTCGTAGGGGGCGAAGACCGGCTTGATGACCTGTTTTTCGATCTTGTTCGGCTTCAGGATGTTGGCCACCAGATCCGAAAGGCGTCGGACGTTGTCCAGGATCCTGTCCAAGTACTCCGTCCGTCTCTCGTCGTCAGGGGCCGACGCCTTCGGGATCTGGTCGCAGTTGGAGATCACCGCCAGGGGCGTCTTGATCTCGTGAGAGACGTTGGAGATAAAGTCGGTCTTCGTGGTCTCAATGCCCCCAGCTCCGCCACCATCTTGTTGAGGTTCCGAATCATCCGGCCCATGTAGTCCGGCTGGTCCACCCGGTGCACGGGGGGCACGTAGACCGATAAGTCCCCCTGGGCTACCTTCTTGCTGGCCTCCGCTAGCTCCTCCAGGGGCTTTTCGTAGGTGTCCCGGGTCAGCTTCACGATCAATAGCGACACGCCCATCCAGTATAGTATAGGGATCACCGTCTGGATCGCGGAGCTAAGCAGCAGGCACCCGAACAAGATCTCAAACAGCACCAGGGTGAACTGCTCCAGGCGGATGGACCGGTACCGGCCAAGGATGCCTCTCATGGCTTCACCACCGCCTTGTAACCCAGGCCCCGGACGGTCCCGAGCTCGAAACCGTTGATCCTCGGCATCATAATGTGGGAGATAATGCAGTCGTAGATGCTGCCGTACATGGCGTCGTAGGCGCTCTAGGCACCGTGGACCCCCTTGGCCGCATAGACGCTGTCGTTGAGGTAGGCGCACACGCTCCGGTTCAGATGGGCGTCGTCGTCCACTACGAGAATCTTCATCATCGCACATTCCTCCGTTCCTTTATGGCTCCGCCGGGTTCTGTCCCAACGCTCGCAACCGCCTTGTGGACCTGACGATCATCCCTAGGGCGATGACCGACATCAGCAAGCACACGCACCCGCCGGTCGGGGCCGTTATCCTCCGCTGGAAAGCCGGGCCCTGCACCTGGTTTAGCTGGGTCAGCATGACCGTCTCCAGGGTCAGCATGGACACCAGCGCCGTCACCAGCTTCACCGCTGCGAACGCCAAGTTCACCGCCAGGGACAGATCCAGCGAGACATAGGTCTTGGAGGGAAGGTCGGTTAGATGCCGGTGCAAAAAGGAATTGCCGTGCACCGCCGTCCGGAGGTTTTTCCGCATGTCCCAGCCCACAAAGGCGCATGCGATCACCAGGGCATAGGCGGAGAGCACGTAGGAGACGTAGGCAAAGGGCGTGTCCTCCAGACTGTGGAAAAAGGTCAGATACAGCGCCCCGCCCAAGGCGACCAGCACGACCAACCACAGCGGGCCGGGATAGAGCAGCTTTTTCAGCCGCGGCGGCAGAGTCATCTTCGCTCACATCCAGGATCAGGGCCGGAACCTCCATCCCATCATGTACCATGGAGATGTTTGCAAATTGTTTTAGTTTTGTTTCAGAATGATTAATTCGTTGGGGTGCCCCCGCCTCTCATCCTATACCATTTTCCCCGCCGGGCTACACGGGGTCTGTTTGGAAATATCTCAACATAACTTCTCCCCAGGTGATGCCAGCCCCGCCGGACGCCGCGCCACAACATTCTCGGACGGCGCTACACAGAATACTTAGTACCTTCCGGGTTTATAAAAGGTTATGGGCGATCGTTTCTTACAGCTCACAGAGCTTCAGCAGTTCTTCCCAGTTTTTGTCCACTTCCTGCTGGACCTGCTGGATCATCCACTCGTTGCCGGGCTTGAACATGTGGGCAAACCGGCCCTGGAGCTTCAGATACTCCTCCACCGGCAGCTTGTTCTTGGGCTGGTAGCTGAGCATGTACTTGCCCTCCACCACCTCATACAGCGGCCACACGCAGGTCTCCACCGCCATCTTCGTGACCTCCATCAGCTTCTCGCTGGGATACCGCCAGCCACGGGGGCAGGGCGCCATCACATTCAGGAAGGCGGCGCCGGGGGTGTAGATGGCCTTGTGGGCCTTCTCAGAGATGTCCTTGAAGTTGCCGATGAAGGTGGTCTGGGCAACATACGGAATCCCGTGGGCCACCATGATCTTCGTCAGGTTCTTCTTCTGCTGCAGCTTCCCGGGCACCACCTTGCCCACAGGCGTCGTGGTGGTGTCGGCGAAGTGGGGCGTGGAGGAGGAGCGCTGGATGCCGGTGTTCATATACGCCTCGTTGTCGTAGCACACGTATACGATGTCGTGGCCCCGCTCCATAGCGCCCGAGAGAGACTGGAACCCGATATCATACGTGCCGCCGTCGCCGCCGAAGGCGATGAACTTCCACGTCTCGTCGATCTTTCCACGCTTCTTCATGGCCCGGTACGCCGTCTCCACGCCGGAGATGGTGGCGCCCGCATTCTCAAAAGCGTTGTGGATGAAGCTGTCCTTCCACGCCGTATAGGGATACATGAAGGTGGAAACCTCCAGGCAGCTAGTAGCCGAGCACACTACCGCGTGGTCCTCCGGATTCAGGGCCCGCAGTACCGTCCGCACCGCGATGGGAGAGCCGCAGCCGGCACACATCCGGTGGCCGCCGGACAGGCGGTCCTCCTTCATGACGTTCTCTTTCAGATTGTAGCTCATGACTTGACTCCCTCCTTATTCCCGGACATCCAGATACCGGTAGGTATCGCCGGTTTCGCCGGTGGCGGCGATCTGCTCCAGCTCCGCGAACACATGCTGGATGCTCTCCACCCGCACGTCCCGGCCGCCCAGGCCGTAGATGTAGCTGATACCCTTGGGGCCGCTGATGCCCGCGGCGTACAGAGACGCCGTCACCTCCGCGTACATGGGGCCACAGTGGGCGTTGAAGCTGTCGTCCTTATCCATCACCGCGAAGGCCTTCACGTTCTTCAGCGCCTCGCAGATGTCCTCCGCCGGGAAGGGACGGAAGGAGCGGACCTTGATCAGGCCCACCTTCTTGCCCTGGGCACGCAGCTCATTCACCGCCTCCTTGGCGGTGCCGGCGGAGGAGCCGATGATGACGATGGCCTCCTCGGCGTCGTCCATCTGGTACTTCTCGATCAGGCCGTAAGTACGTCCGGTCATCTGGCCGAACTCGGCGCCCACCTTGCGGATGACCTCCTTGGCGTCCATCATGGCCTGGGCCTGTTGCCGCTTGGCCTCCATGTAGTACACCGGCGTGGCGTAAGCGCCCACGGCCATGGGCTCGTCCTTGTTCAGCAGGTAGTGCTTGGGGTGGTATTCACCCACAAATTTCTTGACCTTGTCGTCCTCCACCAGCTCGATGTTCTCGATGGCATGGGAGGTGATGAAGCCGTCCTGGCACACCATGATGGGCAGGCCAACCGCCTCGCCGATCCGCATGGCCTGGAGATAGTTGTCGTAGGCCTCCTGGTTGGTCTCCGCAAACAGCATCAGCCAGCCCGCGTCCCGGACGCCCATGGCGTCGGAGTGGTCGTTGTTGATGTTGATGGGTCCGCTGACGGCCCTGTTGGCGACGGCCATGATCAGAGGCACCCTCATGGATGCTGTGATCGGCATCATCTCCCACATGTAGGCCAGTCCCTGGGACGCCGTGGCGGTGAAAGTCCTGGCTCCGGCGGAGCAGGACGACGTGCACAGGGTGAGCGCGGAGTGCTCGGACTCGACGCACACGAACTCTGTGGAAACCTCCCCGTTGGCCACATACTCGGCGAACTTCTCGACGATGATGGTCTGGGGGGTGATGGGGTACGCGGCGCACACGTCGGGGTCGATCTGCCTCCATGCGAGCGCGACTGCGTTGTCTCCGTTGATTGCGATGTCGTGGGTCATCCTCACTCCTCCTTCATTGTGATGGCCTTCTTGGGACAGACCTTGGCACAGATGCCGCAGCCCTTGCAGTGGCTCATCTTGATGCCGGACATCTTGTCGTCCCTGAAGACGATGCTGTTGTCGGGACAGTAGATCCAGCATGTGTAGCAGTCGATGCACTTGTCCTGGTCGACGACCGGGACGTAGCTCCTCCAGTCTCCTGTCATGACCATCTCGGAGGAACCGGGCTTGATGATGCGTCCTCCGATGACCAGGTCCTTGATGTTTGCCAATGCCATCTCACTGCACCTCCTTGAATCCCCTCTTGAGCGCGGAGAGGTTCTTGACTATGACCTTGTCCGAGAGCTTGCCCGTGAACCTGTCTGTGATCTGGTCCTCGAGGGCGTCGTACGGGACGATGTCCACGCACTTGATGAGCGCTCCCAGCATGACCGTGTTGACCATGGGCTTCCCGATCTCCTCGATGGCGATCTTGTTCGCGTCGAGGGTGTGGCACTGAGCCTCGGTGCCCAGCGCGTCCTGGAGCTCCTGGGGTGACCCGGTGTAGTTGGCCAGGATGACCGAGTCCTTCTTGATGCCCCTGGTTACGTCAACTTTCCCGACCAGGGTTCCGTCCATGATGATCACCACGTCGGGTTCGTAGACCTGGCTGTGGACCCTGACGGGCGCGTCGGCGATCCTCGTGAAACCCCTGATGGGTGCTCCCATCCTCTCGGGTCCGAACTCGGGGAAGGCCTTAACGTACATTCCAGAGGCGATGGCGGTCTCGGCCAGGATCTCGTTCGCTGTGACGAGACCCTGTCCGCCCCTACCATGCCAGCATATCTCCATGTGCATTAGTACCACTAAGGAAACCGTATCGCGACAATCATTTAAACCCTTTGTAGGTTCCGAAGAAACAGCTCCTGATTTTGGGGAACCGAAGCCATTTTCTGTCTGTAATTCGTAGAATTTCTACGTTATTCGAATTTTGATGGGTGGAAATCGTAGCAATCCACGACCACAGGGCCGTTGAAGCGGACGTCGTCCCCTGAAGATTCACGGCGTTGAAACCAAATCATAATATTATCTAAATTATACAGAACCCCAGAGAGGCCGGGGAAAGGCCCCATCGAAACCGGTTCAATTCACAGGGATTGTCATGGATAAGAAAATCGTGGACGTTAACGAACTGCACGTGGAAGACATACCTATCGTCGGGGGGAAGGGCGCTAACCTCGGCGAGCTCACAAACGCCGGATTCCCGGTGCCCGAGGCGTTCGTCCTCACCACCGCCGCCTACGACTACTTCATCCAGAGCAGCGATCTCATGGAGAAGGTCGGAAAGGAGCTCGCCGGGATCGACAGGAACTCCGATGACAGCCTGGCCGCCGCCTCCGACAAGATCAGGGCGATGTTCGAGGAATGCGAGATCCCCCAGGACCTGAAGAAGGACATCGTGTCCAGGTACAGGATCCTGGTACCGAAGGGCAAGGTCGGATTCGTCGCCGTCAGGTCCAGCGCCACCGCCGAGGATCTGCCCGACGCGAGTTTCGCCGGTCAGCAGGAGACATACCTCAACGTCCGCGACGAGGAGGACCTCTTCGACAAGATCAGGAAATGCTGGTCCTCCCTCTTCACCGCCAGGGCCATCGCGTACCGCGAGAAGCAGGGCTTCGCCCATGAGGACGTGAAGCTGGCCGTCGTCGTGCAGAGGATGGTCAACTCGGAGTTCTCCGGGATCATGTTCACCGTCGACCCCAACAGCGGCGCCAAGCAGATCGTCATCGAGGCCGGATACGGTCTCGGAGAGGCGATCGTCGGCGGAGAGGTCACACCCGACACATACGTGGTCGACAAGCAGAAGATGGAGATCCTCAAGAAGAGGATATCGACCCAGACCTGGAAGTACGTCCGCGGAAAGGAGGGCGGAGTCGAGAGGTACGACATGCCCAAGGACATGGTCAAGGCCCAGAAGATCCCCGATGACCGCATCCAGGAGATCGCTGAGATCGGAAGGCAGATCGAGATCCACTACGAGAAGCCCATGGACATGGAGTGGTGCGTGGAGGACGACAAGGCATACATCGTCCAGGCCAGGCCCATCACCGCCGCCGGTAACTCCGCGACCAACGAGTCTGTCGGCACATCCGCCCACAGCGAGGACATCGTCGCATCCGGACTGGGAGCCAGTCCTGGACTCGCCACCGGGAAGGTCGTGATCTACGACACCTCCATGAGCCTCGACGCCATCAAGGAGGGCGACGTCCTGGTCACGCAGATGACCATGCCCGACATGGTCCCCGCCATGAGCAGGGCCGCAGCCATCGTCACCGACGAGGGAGGCATGACCTGCCACGCCGCCATCATCTCCAGGGAGCTCGGAACACCCTGCGTCGTCGGAACCGGCAACGCCACCGAGATCCTGAAGGACGGCATGGACGTCACCGTGGACGGGACCACAGGCACTGTCTACAAGGGACTCCTGAAGAAGGCCGCCAATGAGGAGGCGGGCGCCACGATGGCCGCGACTGCTGTCGCCGCCGAGTACGTCCCGATCACCGGGACCAAGGTCATGGTCAACATGTCCATGCCCGCGAAGGCCGAGGAGATCGCAAAGCTCCAGTGCGACGGAGTTGGCCTGATGAGGAGCGAGTTCCTCTTCACCAACTACATCGGCGAGCACCCCTGCGCCGTCATCGAGGAGGGCAGGGCCGACGAGCTCGTAGACAAGCTGGCCGAAGGCATCGCGAAGGTCTGCAGGGCGTTCTACCCCAGGCCCATCACGCTCAGGACCTCCGACTTCAAGACCAACGAGTACCGCGACATGAAGGGCGGTGCCGACTACGAGCCTAACGAGGACAACCCCATGATCGGATGGAGGGGATGCTCCAGGTACGTGTCCGACAGCTACCGCGAGGCATTCATGTGCGAGCTCAGGGCCATCAAGAAGGTCAGGGACGAGATGGGGCTCAAGAACCTCAACATGATGCTCCCGTTCGTCAGGACCATCGAGGAGGTCCAGGACATCACCGATATGATGCACTCCGTCGGACTCAGGAGGGGCAAGGACTTCAAGCTCTACTTCATGGCTGAGATCCCCGTGAACATCTTCATGGCGGATGAGTTCTGCAAGTACTGCGACTGGTTCTCCATCGGTTCCAACGACCTCACCCAGCTGGTCATGGGAAGCGACAGGGACTCGGACATCCTCGGACACATGGGATACTTCGACGAGAGGAACGAGGGTGTCAAGAGGGCCATCGCCCAGCTCATCAAGGTCGCCCACGAGAACGGCAAGCACGTGAGCATCTGCGGACAGGGCCCGTCGGTCTACCCGGAGTTCACCGAGTTCCTGGTGGAGCAGGGTATCGACTGCATCTCCCTGAATCCCGATACCTTCGCGAAGACCAAGAGGATCATCGCCTCCGCCGAGCAGAAGATCATCCTGAGGGACCTCAGGAACCTCAGGAACAAGTTCCTTTGAAACCGAAGGGGGCTCCGCCCCCTATTCCCTTCTAACCACCGTCCACCATCACCGCAATATATGGGAATCCCATCGCCGTCTCGTTCCGTGAACCCCATGGGCGGCTACAGACAGGCGATCGTCAGGGCTTTCCCCTACACCATCCCGGTGCTCGCAGGATATCTGTTCATAGGCGCAGCCTTCGGCGTTATGTTCGCGGACCAGGGATACAACGTCCTGTGGGCGGTGCTGATGAGCGTCGTCGTGTACGCCGGATCCGGACAATACCTGGCGACGAACTTCTTCGTCCCCGGGATGTCGATACTGCAGGCCGTGTTCCTCACCGTGATGGTGAACATCAGGCACGTCTTCTACGGCCTGTCGCTGGTGGACAGGTACAACCGCTTCGGCAGGAAGCGCTGGTACCTCATATTCGGGATGACCGATGAGACGTACTCGCTGGTGTGCACAACCGGGATCCCCGAGGACGTGGACGAGGAGAAGTTCCTGCTATCGATCACGCTGCTAAATCAGCTCTACTGGATCCTGGGAACCGTCATAGGATCCCTGGCATTCACGATTATATCGTTCGACTCCACCGGGATCGAGTTCGCCATGACGGCTCTGTTCATAGTGATGTTCATGGAGCTGTGGTACAGGCGCTCCAACCGTCCCGCCGAGCTCATCGGGATGTTCTCTGCAGTTCTGTGCCTGGCACTGTTCGGCGCAGCCAACTTCGTGCTGCCGACGATGCTGCTGATGGTCGCGGTCATCCTTCTCGGGAAGAAGAAGCTGGGCGACAAGGGGGCGGATGCCGATGCTTGACATGGTCTCGTCGCTGATCATGATAGCCGCGGTTGCCATCGCGACCTTCGCCACACGCGCCGCGTCCTTCGTAGTGTTCCCCAAGGGGAAGGAGGTCCCGCCGACGGTGAAGTACATCGGCATGGTCCTGCCTCCGGCGGTCATAGGCATGCTGGTGGTGTACTGCCTGAGGAGCACCCAACTGTTCGCCTACCCATACGGCATCCCGGAGCTCATAGCATGCCTGGCCGTGATAGGGCTCCACGCCTGGAAGAGGAACGTCCTGCTGAGTGTCGGAGCCGGCACCGTGCTCTACATGGCCCTGGTGCAGATGGTCTTCGTCTGAAGGCACCCATCCGATGCGGGCCGAGATCGAGACCGGACGCGATCGTTGACCGGGACGGTCAGTTGCCGACGTCCTCCCCGTTTACGCTGTCCATCAGCCTCTGGTTGAGGCCGTTGGCCTCCTCGGTAGGAAGGAGCATGGTCGTCGCCTCCATGAACGGATGCTTGGAGCCTTCGATGATGGCGACGTCGTCGAGCGTGTGGAGCCCCCAGCGTTCGGCCGTCTTCTCCAGACCGAACTTGGTGTCCAGCTCGTTGGGGATGAGGACGATTGCCTTGAACTCCTTCAGACCAAGCTTCTTGGCCGCCATTATCCTGTGGTGACCGTCGACCAGGAGGTATCCGTTCCTTCTCTCGACGACGATGAGGGGTTCGTTCAGACCTCTCTTTAGCTCGTACTGGCGTCCGACGAGCTCGTCCATATAGACCTCCTTCTGGGTCGGGATGATCTGGTCGATCGGGATGTCCTTGTTGACGACCTTCATCCTCACGCCGTTCTGCTGCTCCAGGAAGTTCTTGACGGACATCACCTTCCCGGGACGGGACTTCTCGATCTGGGACCTGACTATGTCTATGTTGGAGATGATCCCCACGAGCTTCTTGTCCTCGTCCACCACGGGGAGGTTCCTGAGGCCGTACCTGAAAAGGATGCGGGTGGCGTCGTCTACGGACATCGACGGGATGGCACACAGGGTGCCCCTCTTCATGACGGAGCGGATCTTCGCATCCGGTTTGTCGACGTGACGCAGAAGCTCCTTGGCGGTGACGAAACCCAGCAGATATCCCTTCTCGACGATCGGGAACCCGTGGAAGTTGGAGTTGATGATCTCCTGTCTGACCTGCTCTACCGTCATGTCCGGGGTGATCGTGTGGACATTGCGGACCATGTACTCTCCGACTGTAGCTTCTGGCATCTGAGACCCGAATCGCCTCCAAGTGATAAAACCACATCGTCAGAACACTCTGTGGCGCCACAGACGGGCACGGTCCTCCTCGGAGGCGTACGATATCCCGATGCGTGGGTGGGATCCGAAGCGGGGACGGAAACCGTCGTCCTCCAGCCACATGATGCCCTCGGGCGACATCGGGGACCCATACATCGAGAGTTCCAGACCGAGCTCGCGCCCGACCCTCCCAGGCCCGTCGAACCCCTCGAGTCCACGGATCAGAACCCCCTCAGGATGCCCCTCCGGACCCGTCACGATGGTCAGCAGGTTGTACATGTGGCATCTGTGGACGTATGCCAGCCCTCCCTGCGAGAACATCACCTTCGCTCTGCCCGTGGGACAGCGGTGGGCGTGGCACGCTGTATCTTCCATGCCGTAGTATGTCTCTGCCTCCGAGATGCGGTACCTGCAGACCGTACCGTCCCCATGCCTGCGGCACAGGATCTTTCCGAGCATGTCCCTGGCAAGGGTCACCGAGTCCGACCCGTAGTAGTCTCTGCCGAGCGGGAGACCCGCCTCCATTCCCTGTCCCATCCTTCTCATGTCCCCCATGGCTCTGCACCTATTTCGACCTCACCGGAGGTTAACCCCTCCACCACAAGCGCCCCTCCTGTCGAACAGTTTAAGGCATTCCTTCATACTCCCCCTCCCTTAGGTAATAAACATGGCCGGACCGTTACTCACAGAAGAATCCATCCAGGAGGAGACCAAGATCCAGGACACCCTCAGCCAGATCAAGCACATCATCATCGTGATGAGCGGCAAGGGAGGGGTCGGCAAGAGCACCGTGTCCTCCAACCTGGCGGCCACGCTCTCCATGCAGGGCTACCAGACCGGCATCATGGATGTAGACATCACCGGACCCAACATCCCCAAGATGTTCGGTGTCGAGGACGAGAAGCTCCACGTCATCGAGGAGAAGCTCATCCCCGTCACAGTCCCCCCGTCCATGAAGCTCATGTCGATGGCGTTCCTGCTCCCCGACAAGGACTCGCCCGTCATGTGGCGCGGACCTGTGAAGATGGGAGCCATCAAGCAGTTCATCGAGGACGTCAACTGGGGATACCTGGACTACCTCATCGTGGACATGCCCCCGGGAACCGGCGATGAGGCCCTGTCCATCGTCCAGCTCATGCCCAAAGCCGATGGGATGATCATCGTCACCACCCCCCAGGACGTCGCCCTCCTGGACAGCAGGAAGTCCCTCAGGTTCGGTGCCGAGACCCACATCCCGATCATCGGGATCGTGGAGAACATGAGCGGATTCGTGTGCCCCCACTGCGGTGAGATCACCAACATCTTCAAGTCCGGAGGAGGGGAGGCCGCCGCCAAGGAGCTTAACGTCCAGTTCCTCGGAAGGGTCCCCATCGAGCCCGGAGTCGTCGATGCCGGTGACAGCGGCATGCCCGTTGTCCTGAAGTACCCCGAGTCCGCGTCCGCAAAGGCCTTCGCGTCCATAGTGGACAAGGTCATCAAGACAGTGAACTGAGATGAAGATAATCGTCATCTCCGAGGGGGAGTCTCTTGACTCGTATGTGGCCGACGATTTCGGCCACGCCCCGTATTTCCTGCTCGTGGACTCGGACACCCTAGACTACCACGTCATCGTCAACGAGTACGCCGACTCCCCGGAAGGGGCTGGATTCGCCGTCGCCAAGGCCATCGTCGGACTGGGCGGCGTGGACGCGGTCATCACCGGCGGAATAGGCATGCACGGCATCAAGATCCTCCAGGATGGAGGGATCGACGTGTCCTACGACGAGGAGGGCACGGTCGAGCAGTGCGTCACAGACTACGTCAGACGCGTCGAGAGAAGGAAGAGCTTCGAGAAACAGTGAAAGGGCTCGGATGGCCCGACCCCGCCCCTCTCACAGGAGGGACGGGGTATTGTGTTTTACGAGGGCCTGAGCCCCCGCCTTGGCATCGGTTCTCGGTTGGATGCCTCGAACAGCGAGCACCGCGTGATGACCGAGATATGCATTCGTTTGGTGATGCGTCCTTCAGGTCACTGGTACTGGGTACTCCACAGGAGCACGGTCGTGCTCATGTCGCCGTTCATACCCACAACGATCTCCGCAATCATGACGCCTAGCTCGTCGGTCCAATAGATCGTGGTGCTTGCGCTAACACCGCTGATGATGTAGATGTTGACCTCCTGGACACCCCGGGGCGTCGAGATCGGCATCGTGGCCGTAGGATCCGGATCCTCCCGGTCGACGTTCATATGGATCTCATCGGTGTGCGAGAACGTCCCGTCGTAGTAGACGTCGACGATGCATGTGTCCCCGAGGACCTCCTTGACTACGTTGGTCTCGATGTGAACCGTCCATCTGCCGTCCATGCGATCAAGAAGGAGGAGGCTGTAGGCATCTCCGACCTGCATATCCTGCCTGTATTCGATCGGTTCCTGATCACCGGCTACGAGCGGCGAGTACACGAGGTCGAACGTCATGCTGTATCCGTCAAAGTATTGGGTGTAACTGTAACAGACTCCGTCATCCACTCCGACCAGGTACTCATCCGAGCCCGCGGTGATCATGGTGCACAGCCTCTCCCCATATGTCCTGTTGTCGATGAGATACAGCCCGCTTCCCTCGGACACGTCGAAGCTCGTATGGTCGAGGAATTCGGACATCGATACGGTGTACCTGTCCTCCCCATCGATCCATCCGCAGGTGACCTGATCCCCTTCGACGGAGTGGACCATCAAGACGTTCGGGAACCTGTCGGTGAGCTCTCCGTTGTCGTCGTACACACAGACCTCATAGGCATAGTAGTCGCCGACCTCTACGGTGTCCTCCTCTACGGAATGGCCGAACTCGGGCACATCCCCGCACATCGAGGTGTCGACGAGCATCCTGGTCGTCGTGACCCCGTTTTCCTCATAGGAGTCCATCACGAACGCGTTGGAACCTATCGGGTTCCAGACAAGGGAACCATCGGACTGGAGGTAGATGTTGCATTCGATCTCTCCGAAATACGGGGAATCGACGGTTTCCGTCCCCACCATTTCGCCCATAACATCGGTGAAGAAATTCCCCTCCGATTTGGTGTAATATAATCCGCCGTCATCGTAGACCCATTGAACGGTCTGATTCCCGGCTTCATCCTCTCCCACGACGGTGGCAGTCAAAATGTACTCCACCTCACCGTCCTCGGAGGAGTCCACACAGTCCAGGACCATGTAGTCCCCCACCTCGGCATGCCTCATCTGTTCGACCTGGCCACCATCCATGTAGGCCCAGCTGAACAGCAAACAGATGACTATCACCACTGCGGAGACGGCCATCAGTTTCAGATTCTTCCGCTGCATGCGTTGAAATCAGTGCCAGATGTCTTAACCGTACCGCTGGGCCTCATACACCCTGCCTGTCTCCCCATATGATCTTGTGGAGCTGCGGCAGCACCCTGACGTCCAGATGCTCTCTCAGGACCCTGTCGACCAGCCACTCCAGCCGACGGGGCCGAAGATCACCGGACAGGGGATTCTGTGGGACCTTACGAACCCCACCGCGAAATCCAGGTCCGCCTGATCCTTTATGACGAACTTCAGCTGGTCCTTGGATGATAGGATGTCGATGTTCGAGAGCATCATCCTGTCGGTCATGCCCGAGGAGGGACACTTGATGTCCATGCTGATCATCACGAGCGGGTCCCTCGGGACCTCGGAGAGGTCGACGGAGCCGTTGGTCTCCAGGACGACCTGGATGCCCTTCGACACCAAGCGCTCGATGAGCTCCACCGCATCGGACTGAAGCATCGGCTCCCCTCCGGTGAAGCACACGCGGAAACAGTCGCCGACCTCCTCCAGGATATCGTCGACCGTCATGTCGGTGCCGCCTTCGAAGGAGTAGCCGGTATCGCACCAGCTGCATCTGAGGTTGCACCCGACAGCCCTGACGAACACTGTGGGGGCGCCCATGGTCAGGCCCTCCCCCTGTATCGAGTTGAAAATCTCGCAGACCCTCATAGGAGGTTCTCACCGTGCTCGTACTCGATCTCGTCCCTGTATCCGGCCTCCTTGAATCCCTGGAGCCTCAGACGACAGGAGTCACAGTGGCCGCAGGCCTTGTCCCCGCCGTTGTAGCAGGACCAAGTAAGGTGGAGGGGAGCGCCGAGCTTCTTCCCACGCCTGACGATATCCGCCTTCGAATCGTACAGAATGGGTGTGACGACCTTGATCGGGTTCCCCTCGACGCCGGCCTTCGTGCCGACCGCGAGCATCGCTTGGAACGCTTCGTAGAACGCCGGTGTGCAGTCGGGATATCCTGAGAAGTCCACCGAGTTCGCTCCTATGTAGATCCTGTCGGCATCGATGGACTCGCAGAGCCCCGCGGCGATGCTGAGGAAAACGATGTTCCTGGCAGGCACATAGGTTATGGGGATCTTCGCATCCAGCTCACCCTCCCTGTCCATCGGGACGTCTATGTCCTTCCTGGTGAGGGCGGACCTGAACGAGCTCAGATCCAGATCGATGACCACGTGGTCGACGTTGTAGAAGTCGCAGACGTTCTGAGCGGACGTCAGCTCCCTTGTGTGCCTCTGGCCGTACCTGAAGCTGATGGCCGTGACGTCGCAGCCGTCCGCGATCGCCTGGGCGAGGCATGTGGTGGAATCGAGGCCCCCGGAGAGGAGGACCACCGCCTTCGGCATCACAGCACCTCCGTGTACCAGGCGGTCTGACCGCGCTCCTCGTCCAATCCGACGGACACGGACCTGACGTTCTCCGGGAAGTCGATCTCGGCGACCATCCTGAGGGTCATCATCTTTGCCATCTCCTCGGCGGTCGTGTTGGGGATGTCCAGGAGCGTTACGTCCACCCTCGGGAACACGTACCTCTTCCCACAGGACACGGCCTCGACGGACTCCTCCGTCACATCGAGCTTGACATCATTGGACAGTGTGGGGAGGAGGGTCTTGTGGTCCATCTCCTCGATCATCTCCTTCAGCTTCTTCTTCAGGACGACGAAGTCCATGATCATCCCCTCGTCGCCTATGTCGCCCTCCAGCCTGAGCCTCACGATATAGGAGTGGCCGTGGAGCCTGGAGCACTTCTCGTGCCTAGGTATGAAATGGCATGCAGAGAACCTGATGCCGGAATAGCTGCCGTCGATTTCAAGAAACATCCTCATTCCTCCGTTAGTCTCATGGCCAGGGCGATCGAGTCCCTGTAATCCGTTTTGGCGCGCGAGGTATCTATGAACACCTTGTCCGTGTTGACGACCGGCGCGCCGAGGGCCTTCGCCCCTCCGACCATGTGCATGGTCCTGAATATGATGTTGCCGGTGATGCCCTCTGGAGCTATCACGATGTCCGCCTCCCTCACAGCGTCCTCGATGAGGATCTGCGCGTGATAGGCGTCGAACCCGTTCTCGACCAGGCGCTTGGCGATGGACCTGGCGCTCTCGATGGATCTGTCCACCGCCCTGCAGCGACCGACGTCCTCGCATCTGCCGCCGGACATTATGGCTATCCTCTGCCCCATGCCGACCCTGCGGGCGAGATCGGCGGACCTCGCGGCCAAGTCATACCTCTGGTCGTCGGTCCACCCCTCGTCGATGCCCACGGGCGACAGGATGATGACGATAGCAACCATAAGCATGTACTT
>ERZ779889.2415-NODE-2415-length-15478-cov-3.317059_pt1 | contig 15478 bp, 10 predicted proteins | sample MGYA00511030_ERZ779889 | MGnify/ENA primary metagenome ERZ779889 (study PRJEB29588, sample SAMEA2160616) | human gut metagenome | biome: human gut; feature: human-associated habitat; material: faeces | place: Denmark | collected 2008/2010 ...
AAGAGTTCTGCTGTCTGATACAAGAGGATAAATTGAATTGATAGAACTCACCTTACCATTCACAATGTAAATACCCTGCGGCAAGCCTTGAGTGGCCTCTGATTCGTCGACCTGATGGCGAACTTCCACACCACTAAGTGTGTACACATCTGCCAAACCGCCCTCAACCATTGTTTCGGAGATACCGGTCGCATCTTCAAATGAAATCAGGCGTTGGTTCACGCCTACTTCTCCACTGTATTCCGGAACTTCATTCATATCGATATAGGCACGGTTTCCCGAAATCTTACAACTCTTACCGCAAAGCTGCACTTTATTTTGAGCACTAATCAGGTACATGCCTTCAGCCACATCTTGCCCCTCAAAGGAACCGATCAAACCGTTTGCCTCTTCAGCCACAGCCACAGCCTTTCCACTGTATGCAGCTATAAGCTTGTCGGAAGTTGCACTGAATATATAAGGTACTCCAGCCTCAAGGGTAGTCACTTGATTCAAGACTATGGATTGTGGCTCTTCACCCTTCATGACCTTTCCGGCAATGCTGAAGAACTCTGCACCAGCCATATCTTCTGCAGCCACGGCATAGGGAAGACAGATAGTACCGTAATCACCGGAAGTAGTTGAACGAATGTACCCATCCACAATAGGCATCGCAACAGCTTTTGGATAAGTACTTGACGAATAAGTTCTAAATGCCGTTATTTGCTCATTATATCCAAGGAAGCGTCCATCTGTCTCTTTTGTATTCCAACTTCCATCCTCAGATTTATAATACCAACTATTTCCTTTTTTTGAAGACAATTTAATATCCGAGTCATTCGCGTCTTCAAATACTACATACATGCCATCTATATTTTGGATTGTTCCATTATCTATATCAATATACCATTTAATATCAGCTTTACCCTCATCTATAATTTTACCATTAAGAGAATATACCTCCATTGCATTCAGTCGTGTATTCCCTAATTCATTTTTCATAGCGTGCAATATTCCCTCTTTGTCTTCTGCCACTAAAGCCTTTGCTTCCGGCAATGCAGAAGGGTCTACCACATTCATGGTACAAGTTGCAGTTGCACCGGTATATTCATCATTTTCGGTTACAGTGGCCGTAATCGTTACCGTCCCGACCTTGTTACCGGCTTGGACCTCTCCCGTATTCTCGTCCACCGTAGCTATCGTTTTATCCGAAGAAGAATAAACCACCGAAGCCGAAGAATTTGTAGTAGCCTTGACCGTTAAGGACTCGCCCACATTCACAGAATAAGCATCCGAATCAAAAGTCAACGTAGCCTGCGTCTTGCCTGCGGTCTTTACAGCAATATCCTCTTGCAAGATTACATTCAGTTGCTTTGTGGAATTATACAAACCGGGATACCCTGTTACATCAACCGTGGCCTGCACATCCGCCGTAATGCTTTCGTCAGCCGCCCTGAGTGCTATCTTTTCGCCGTTTTGCTCGATTTCTCCATTCTTATCGTTAAAGCTTGATGTTACCGTCGCATCTACCACTTTTACACGCATGGATTCATACTGGGCAAAGTTTTGGTTCAATTCAGCCACAGTCACCTCTTGTACCGGAATCTCAACGTCGTTAGTAACCGCAACATTGTCGAACTCCCCTCCGTCTACTTTCAATTCATACAGGCCAAAGTACAATGCCAATTGGGCAGCTACCACACCGTTCAACTTCGTTCCGGCCTTCAATTTATTTGAGCCAAAAACATACAACCCTGCTGTTTCATCTTGAATATAAGCCTTTCGGGAATCGGCATACGTCACCACAGCGTCTTTCAACTCTACAACACAAGGTTTACCTTCCTCCGTAGCTATACCGCTTTCTTTCAATGCCTTCAAAGAAGCATATGGTTCTAATTTGGTGTAAGTCGCAGTGACTACCTCACTGTTGTCCAACCCATCTTTTACGGCGATGGCCTTTAATGTGGTAGTTTCCGTGAGAGTTACGCCTTCTGTTGGAAACTTATCAGAACCTGTAGTAGGCTCTGCTCCATCCTTTGTATAATAAATTGTGGCACCCTCTGTAGAACAAGAAGCTCCGACCGTAAGCTTATCCACAAAGGTGGTCCCGTTAGCCGGTGCAAAAACAGGTGCTGCCACTTGATTGCCAATAGATTCAACCTTTTTAAATAACTGTAAAGGCTTTTGGGATTCCGAACCATAACATGCAAAAAGAGGAGAACCATTATTGGGGTTATATTGCATTACATTTCTTTTATTTGTACCCTTAAACGTAATTGTTGCAATATTAGCCTCAAACCTTATATCAGCTCTTCCATCATCATCTAATGTTGATTGTGTCTTCAAATAGTTACCAGAACTACTTGCGGCATAAAGGTATCCACCATTTACCTCATCATAAAAAGACCAACCTACGGAAGAAGATCCTTTCAAAACCAATTGACACGCCATTGAATTTTGTTCAAGTGTAATCTTGTCATTAGCCAGAATAACAGCTACAGCTCCACGGTTATTTTTTTTCTGTTCATTACTTAAGGCAATACACCGACCTTGATCATCCACATTTACAATCAAAAAAGACTTTTCTGCTTCTAATTCTGAAACAGAAGTCACCCTCTGATAAGTTTCTTGCCCCCAAACACTACCGGAGACCAACGCGAGAAGTAGTAATGTCAAAATTACCCCCCCCGATTTAACATTTGTAAACCTTTTCATACGCTTAAGTTTTATATGAATAATAAATTGAAAAGTTTTCTCATGTTATGACATGGCAAATATATACAAAAGAAATTAAGCTGCCATATAAAAAACGGATTATTATTCATATTTTCCCCATAAAAATTAAACTGTATTACAATAAAATGACACGACATCAAAAACAAGAAGTCTTTCAAACATTCATGGTCTGTTAGAATCAGATTGTTAAATTCAACCTCCAGGAAGGAAAGAGTCCGGCAAAACTCCATTTCCCACTCCTTATCTCACTATTTCCCCATACTTTTTTGGAACTTTTCGCTCGCGTATCACAAAAAAGTTGTAACTTTGCCCACCGAACAAGGAAAGATGCCGGAGTGGTCGATCGGGCCGCACTCGAAATGCGGTGAACGGGCAACTGTTCCCAGGGTTCGAATCCCTGTCTCTCCGCTGATAATAAGCAGATTATAGGAATTAAGCGTAAAAACTTAGTTCCTATTTTTTTTGTTTGGGAAAGGCGATTTGACCCCTTGTTTTGATGGAATGTTTAGAAAATGTTTAGAGCTTCTCTGCAAATGTTTAGAGAAAATGGCAACCTTCAAAGCATGTGTGCAAAAACCAAGAAAGGACGGAATGTTTATTGTTTACATCCGCGTAACTCACAATCGTAGTGTGGCTTATATTAATACGAACTACATTATAGATAAAAAACAAATCAGCAAGAAAGGAGAAATTACAGAGCCTTTTGTCAATAAGCAATGCGCCCTTCATATCGCTGAATATTTAGACAGATGCAATCGGGCAAGTACTAAAGATTGGACGGCAAAAGAGATTGCAGATTACCTCACAAAAGGATTTGAGGTCATGTCTTTTTCTGAATATTGCCGTTTGTTTGCTTGCAGAATGGATGAAGAAGGTCGGGAAACAACTTCACAGAACTACAAACTGGCCATCGCGCGCCTTGAAGAATTTAGCGGAAAGAAAAAACTCAAGTTCTCAGACATCACCAGCAAACTTATCAACGACTGGATAGCGTCGATGAAAAACACACGATACGCTAAGAATGGCTATCCCAAAGCGATCAAGGCAATGTTCCAGCATGGATGTGACGAATTCAACGATTATGACCGGGATATTATCCGAATTGCAAACCAGCCTTTCCGCAAGGTTTCCATCCCTAGACCCAAAGTACCAGTTAAGCGAGCCGTTGATGTGGATATGCTGAAACGTTTCTTCGACACAGACATCAGTAGCATGAAAGCTCCCAAAGGCACATGGATTTCACGGGCAGAGCGGGCAAAAGATGTCTGTATGCTTATTTTTTGTCTGGCTGGAATTAATACGGCTGACCTCTATGACTTGAAGCCGGAAAACCTTAAGAACGGCAAGCTCTGTTATAACCGGAAGAAAACCAGAGGACGAAGAGATGATGAAGCTTATATTGAAATTGCAGTACCCCCGATTGTCATCCCTCTGTTTGATAAATATAAAGGTAGAAAGGCTTTGTTCAATTTTTCCGAGACCTATGCCAATCAGAAAAACTTCAATAAGTGCATTAATGAAGGCATAGGGGATGTCAGATCGTGTCATAATCAAACCCACTCAGTTCAACTGGAGTACATCACAACCTATTCTTTCCGACATTCATGGGCTACCATTGCGCAAAACCAATGCCATGCCTCTACCGAATTGATCGCATTCTCCTTAAATCATGGCTCTGCACACAAGACAACAGAAAGGTATATCAAGAAGGACTATTCACCGATAAGTGAATTGAATAAAGAAGTGATCGCATTGGTCTTTGATAACAATGTTAGGCAAAGCCAAAAGCAAGTGAACGAAGTGAATGATGAAGCATAGCCCTTTGGGATGGAATATTTTATTCCCAGAAAGAAGTACTTTTTATATTAAAAGGTAGAGGATGTAAATTAAACTGTGTTAGCAAAGTTAATATTTTATTCTTTGCTGACACAGTTTAATTTACATCCTCAGTTTATTTTACACTACCTAAACTTACTTTGAAGTTTGCCCCTCAATCTCATTATTGCGGCTATTGCTATTTTTCTCCACGTATAAACATGTTCTGATAGTTAATAACCAGCCGTTTAAATGATAGTACGAAATCCGCTCCTAATGAGCCGGAAAATAACTGATTGCCGGATTCCGTATTTTTAATGACCTCCGTATTATATAATTTAACAGTGGAACCTGCTACTTCAAAACGGAATTCGGGTAATACAACTGCTTTTGTTTGTGATATTCCGCCAAAGCCTCCACGGGAGGTTGTCTGTTCAGCGAGCCCCTCTATTGCGTTGGGAAATGTTTCTGCAAATTTATTTCCCAAATCAGATTTTACATTTCCTGTATCAAAAATCAAATCAAAAGGATGTCCACCGTAGCAAATTCTTACTTGAGGCGTATTTGATGACAAATACATATTCGGTTCTCCATCAGATGTTTTCTGTGGAAATACAAATTTGCCCGCTTCATTGTCTATGATTATTTCTCGTGCGTCCCTGATAAAGTGATAGCCCAGCACTCCGTCAAATGCAAACACCGAATCCACTTCATTGTCAGGAGGAGCAACCATAAAAATAGGATGATGATATACTAGTTCTCCAATTTTCAACGAATCCGCCATAGCAAGCTTTACAAAGCCTATTTCCATACCCGATACAGGAATTGAATCTGCCAAAACCTTCAAGCCTACTTCTTCCGCATACTTTTCTGAAACGAAATTGCCAAATGAACAGCCTGTATCGAAAATATAGTTTTTCGTTATACCGTTTACTTCAACAGGAATATAAATATGTTTGCCTCTTCCTACTGTTTCCACAATTAACGGTACAGTAATGTCCCGGTCAGGGCGTTCAAGATAAGGCTTAGGTACATTGGCAAGTGCTTTGCCGACTTTCTCTATAAACACAAAACTATAAAGAGCTTCAAACGGTACAGAATTTTTAAGCGCATTAACCAAGCCTTCTCCAACTTTTCCGGCTTGCTCATACATTCCCAAATTCAAGAAATTCATACCCTGCAAGGCTGCCATTCCTATTGATGTCTCCGCACCAAGCTCTGCCTGATGGAACTGTAACAGGCTATCCAATGCAACACCTGCTCTTTCCAATTGATTGAAACCTATACCAAGTTGCGCTTCAGACACAAGATTCAACATTTCTATGCTGACAGAATCCTTTAATATCGGATATTGCTCCCTAATTTGAAATAAATCACCGTTGTTCAGAACTTCACCCATTTTCACATCCGCCAGTGTTTGTGAATAGACAGAAGTATAGCCAAACAAAATAGCTATTAGAAGAAAGGACATTCTTTTAATAATTCTCATAGCTGAATTGTAAATGATAAATCGAATATGATGCAAAGATAGTATAAGATAGGAAAAAAGGAGCAAGCCAAATTAATGCCACGTTATGCGATTGACTTGAGTTGCATTTTCGTAATACATCGTTTGTTTTATCATGACTTCCTGTCCGTCATCAGTGGTATATTCGGCCATTGTTTCTTTTTTCTCCATGAACAACATATCTCGGATATTGGGACTGAAACAATCCAATAGAAAACTCCATCTTCTTGGAGATGCTTTTTAACCACTTTCAAAACCATAAACAAATCCTCGTTTTTAATAAACGACAAATGGAATGAACAAGGAATAAAATCGAATTTCTTTTCCAAATCCAGTGCCCTTATATCTTCTTGTACAAAATCTGTTGACAGCTCTGTTCTTCTTTTGCTTTTACGATTTTTCCTTCCTCATCGTCTCTTGGAGCATAGGAAAACCATTTGTATGCTTTTCCATGCAAGGTGTTCAGTCGGGATTAATTTTATCTTTAGCCGCAAAGCCTATGTTTACCAACCGACCAACGGCACTTTCCGTGTCGGGGCGGGGAATGCCAAGTCGATGTCGCGCAAGTCTTCTTCGGTCAGTGTGATGGAAAGACTACGGGCATTTTCCTCCACATGGGCCGGGTTTCCAGCCTTGGGAATCGCTATGACGTTCGAAGTCCGCATCACCCATGCCAATATAACCTGAGTGGGAGTAGCATCATGCCTGAGAGCGATTTCAAGCAACGTCTTGTGAGTCCTCAACCGTCCTTCACCAAGCGGCGTATAAGCCATGACAGGGATGCCATGCTTTTCACTCCACGGTATAAGGTCGTACTCGATGCCACGGTCTCCCGGATTGTAGAGCACCTGGTTGGCCGCACAATCTTTGCCATTCGGCAGGGTAAGGATATGTTCCATATCCGCCACATCCAGATTGCTCATTCCCCATCGCCTGATTTTGCCTTCCTGTTGCAGTTCCACCAACGCACGGACAGTCTCAGAAAACGGGTAGTGTCCAATCCAATGTAATAGATATAGGTCTATGTAATCTGTGCCAAGCCGCCGCAAACTGCGTTCGCAAGCACGCTTCGTCCCCTCATAACTAGCATTGCCAGGCAAAACTTTGCTCACGATAAAAGCCTTTTCACGGCAACCGCGCACAGCTTCTCCCACAAGTTCTTCCGTACCATACATCTCGGCAGTGTCTATCAAAGTCATTCCCAACTCCAGTCCACGCCTCAAGGCACGTATTTCTTCATTTCTCTTACGACCCATCTGATATGTGCCTTGTCCGAGCGGGCAAATCTGTTGCCCATCCCGGAATGTAATCTGTCTTTCTTTCATTGGCTTGTCATGTTAATACACGATTATTCTATGGAATGGTCTTCTCCCACTGAAACAAATCCTTGTTGTTTCAAAGAGGTGGCAACGCCTTTATAATGGAACGGATGTTTATAGAAATCAACAGCCAGCTCCGACCAGTTCCCGACACGGTTGTTCCACGGACGTTCTAAAAGATATCTTGCATAAGTCGTGTCGTACACATCCAGCTTGTCTGAAAGAGCAGGATTGTATTTTTCTTCAAAATAAACAGCCTCCTTCGGCAACCGAGGTTTCAACCCTGGGTCGTTTGCCGGATGACCGATACACAATCCCAACATGGGATACACATATTTAGGCAACTGCAATTCGCCAATCAGCTCTTGCGCATTCATACGCACGTCTCCTATAGGCACGACACCTAATCCTAACGATTCGGCTGCCACGGTAGCCGCCTCAAGGGCAATGCCCGTTTCGTGCGCCCCGACTATCAACGTGTCTATGTCTTTCATAACTTCGTCGAGCATCTGCCCTCTTCGCCTGCAAGCTATCTGCACGCGATGATAGTCGGCACAGAAGATTAAGAACACGGGAGCTTCAGCAATGTGAGGCTGGTTGCCGCACAGCCGAGATAATAATCTTCTCCGTCCCGCGTCTTTTATGGCAATAACGGAAACCAGTTGCAAATTCACCCAGTTGGGAGCAGCTTGCACGGAACGTATGATTTTATCCAAATCTTCATCACTAACTGCTTCATTTGTATAAGAACGGATGGAACGATGTGCCATCAAACAGTCTATTACTTCATTTGCCATATTAATTGTTTTTATATTATAAACCATCTAATCTTAAGACTTTTACCACGGCACAAAAATACGGAGAAGAAACTATCGAATAATTGTTGTAAAGCTCAAATATTATTGGCGAAAGGCTCAAAGACAATCTTCTGTGCAGGGGAGCTACGCCATAGGCACTGAACGATTGCGCTTATGAACAGAAAAGGTTTCATGGATTGGCAAAACTTTGCCAGACAGGGAATAAAGGGGCTTCCCGGTACATATTAGTTTGTAAGATTCAAAAACAAATGATACCTTTGAACTCAGAACCGTCAAGCCGTAAGAAAACGGTCTTTAAAACATCAATCCATCATCTCTCCATGAACATCCTGAAATCGCTTCTCGTGTGGCTCTGCTTCATCCCCATTGCCATCCTTAACGGAGGTTTCCGTGAACATATCCTCCAACCTATTTGGGGGACGAGATGGGCGCTTCCTCTCAGCGGAATCATCTTAAGCATACTTATATTCATCGCCACATGGACATTCCTTCCACGTTTGGGAAAATTCAAACAAAGCGACAGCTATCTCATTGCTTTTCTGTGGGTCGTCTTAACCATCATTTTTGAATTTTCGTTCGGACTTTCCAATGGACTGACCCTCATGTCGCTGCTCCAAGCATACAATCCGGCCAATGGCAATCTATGGATACTCGTCGTTGCCTCAACTGCATGTTCACCCATCCTATCCACATATTTTCAGTCGAAAAGACACTCTCGCGCATAAAAAAATGGTTTACCATCTTTCTTGATGATAAACCATTTCTCGTATCCCCGTGGGGAGTCGAACCCCAATCGTCGGAACCGGAATCCGATATTCTATCCATTGAACTACGGAGACGTACCGCTTCTACAAATAAAATCGTTCAATCTTATCGGGCGCAAAAGTAACAAATAATGCCGAATCTTCCTAACTATGCCTTACTTTTTTCCTCTCAAAGACAATCGCCTCCTACTCTAAATGCTATTTATTTTTCATTTTTGCTATCAAAACAAAAACTATTATCTATATTTGCCAAACAAATAGAAAATAAAAACATATAAAGCCACAACTAAAGAAAAAACGAGATGAGCTACTTAATAAGACCTCAAGACTACACCCCCCTGCTCGATTTGAAACAAACGGAACAGGGCATCAAGAAAGTAAAAGAGTTCTTCCAACAAAATCTTTCGGCTGAGCTGCGACTGCGGCGTGTCACTGCCCCGCTGTTCGTATTGCAGGGCACAGGACTCAACGACGACCTGAGCGGCGTGGAACGCGCTGTCAGTTTTCCCATCAAAGACATGGACAACGCACGGGCTGAAGTGGTACACTCGCTGGCCAAGTGGAAACGGGTAACGCTAGCCGACTACCAACTACCACCCGGCTATGGCATCTATACAGACATGAATGCTATCCGCGCCGACGAAACACTAGGGAACTTACACTCGCTTTATGTTGACCAATGGGATTGGGAACGTGTCATCACTCCAGCACAACGCAATCTGCAATTTCTCAAAAGCACCGTACGAAAAATCTATGCAGCCATGAGGCGTACCGAATACATGGTATGCGAACAGTATCCGCAAATCAATCCATTCCTGGCACCGGACATACACTTCATCCACTCCGAAGAGTTGCGCAGACTCTATCCGGACAAGACTCCCAAAGAGCGCGAACGCCTCATCGCCCAAAAACACCGCGCTGTGTTCATTATCGGCATTGGAGGGCCCTTGGACGACGGACAGCCACACGACTTGCGTGCTCCAGACTATGACGATTATTCCACCCCCAACGAAGAGGGATTTTGCGGCCTGAACGGCGACTTGCTCGTATGGCACGACATACTCGACTGCCCCATAGAGCTTTCATCAATGGGCATCCGTGTAGACAAAGAAGCTCTACTCCGCCAACTGGCACAAGCCGGCAAGGAAGAGCGAAAGTCGCTCTATTTCCATCGCCGCCTACTTGAAGGCTCACTCCCGCTCAGCATCGGCGGCGGCATCGGGCAATCTCGCCTGTGCATGATATATCTGCGCAAAGCACACATCGGAGAAATCCAAGCCAGCATCTGGCCAGAAGAAATGCGCGAAGAATGTTCCCGACTGAACATTCCGTTAATATAAGGCCATCCTCCAAATGTCCGGAGGTAAGAAACAAAAAAAGACAGAGACACAGAAAGAAAATATGCCATGAACCGATTGTAAACCCTGTGCCTCTGTTTTTTTAAATTCCTGTAATATTATATGGCATATTCGTCTTTTCTTCGTATGTTTGTCAATATAACCAAACATACATCCATATGAACGTACAATTAGAAGAGAGCTGGAAACAGCACCTGGCTCCGGAATTCAACAAAGACTATTTCATCAAGCTAACCGATTTCGTGCGTCAAGAATATGCCCAAACCACCATTTACCCGCCGGGGCGCCTCATCTTTAATGCTTTTAATCTTTGCCCGTTCGACCAAGTGAAAGTGGTCATCATCGGCCAAGACCCCTATCATGGCCCGGGACAAGCACACGGACTATGTTTTTCTGTAAACGACGGCATAGCCTTTCCTCCTTCATTGGTAAACATCTTCAAAGAAATACACGACGATTTGGGCAAACCGATGCCAACAAGCGGCAATCTGACCCGCTGGGCCCAGCAAGGTGTCCTTCTGCTCAACGCCACTCTCACTGTGCGTGCCCACCAACCGGGTTCACACCAACGCCACGGATGGGAAGAGTTTACGGATGCGGCCATACGCACACTGGCTGAGGAACGTGAACACCTGGTATTCATCCTGTGGGGAGCGTATGCACAAAAGAAAGGAGCTTTCATCGACCGTTCACGGCATTTGGTCTTGACGTCGGCTCACCCGTCTCCTCTTTCTGCTCGCAGCGGCTTTTTCGGCAACCACCACTTCAGCCAAGCCAACGCCTATCTGGAAGCACACGGCGAAACAGCTATCGACTGGTAAAAAAGCACTCCGGTTTCTCCCTGCACCATATAAAAAGAGACGGACAACACAGTGTTTCTCTATGTTGTCCGTCTCTTTTTTGCCCTATAACTCATGCAGGTCAGTACCACTCCACGTTGCTACTATAGCTGCTTCGTTTATCCCATTTAAGAGCATCCTTCAGCATGCTTGCATTGGCGCTGATGGTGAAATTATAAGACTGATAGCGCCCGAACACCAAACCGCAACTCATGCTGAAACAGTGCAAGTCTCGCGTGATGTTCACGGTCGACATGGATATTTCCTTGGCCTCAAAGTCATAGCCGCTTGAGAAGTTGATGTTCCATCCGTCTGAAATCTTAATATTCCCGGAGAAGTTCAAGTTCTGCGTAAATTTATACGGATAGCGCATGGTCTTCACATTGATTTTTGCCGAACGGTCTTCGCTCATTGTGATACCGTATGACACCGTGAGCGACCAAGGCATTTGGAACTTCAAGTAACCATCATCGTCCACCTCGGCAGCCACCTTCTCCTTCTTTCGGTTGCGCTGTTCCTCGCGCTCGTCCAAATCGGTAAACTCGTTGTCTTCCTCATCATCCGTATCGCTGTCTTCCTTTTTCTCGTCATCCTTCCCGAACCATTTCTTCCACGTGTTGTTATCGAAGGTGTACGAAAAATTCTGGCTCATGCCCGAAAAGCGTCCGAAGCGTCCGTACGACCACTCCGTGCGCTTGCCTTCCACCACCTGACCGCGTTCGTTGAACTCGTAGGCATAGGTGGCAAAGCTGGCCGACAAGTTGAACGTCTTGCTCTTTGACAGCTTCAGGCGCAAATTGATATCCATGTCGCTCCAAGGCTTCTCCTTGGCCGCCAAGTTATACGACATACCGATGCGGAATTCATCTATCAAACTGATTTTCTTCACACCCGTAGAGTCTTTGTCCGACTTTACTTTCATCTCCAAGTTGTTCGACAAGGAGAAGTTAATGTTTCCCGAACGCCCTTCCGGAGCCGTACCATAGAGCATGCCGTCATAGTAAGAATACTTTTCGGTATACACCTCTCCATTCTCGTCGGTATAAGTATAGGTGTCATAGAAACCATAGCGCGAGCTACTGAAGTCCGGCGACATGCTGTAGCTGATGTTGGGAGTGATGACGTGGCGAATCATCTCAATCTTGTCTCCGAAAATCTTGGGCGACGGCTTATAGAAACCATAAAGTTTCGTATTGGCAGAAATGCTGAATTCGTAGTTATACACACGGTTGAAACCGTTGATGGTGTCGCGCACCACAGTCCGCGTAGCAGGGTCCCAATCGCGCTTTATTTTATACAGATACCAACGCTCCGTGTAGTTGAACGAAGGAGTGACGTTGATGTAATCGAACAGCGTAAAGTTTGCCTGAATCGGGATACGGTGTTGCCAGCCATTGCGCCAGTCACGCGCCAGGTTAGATTTGAATATATAGTCTTCCTTGGCCGTGATGGAGTTGCTGATTTGGCCCGTGTACTGGATGGAGATTTTCTCATACCAGCGCTCCTTTCCGGCAGCTTTCTTGCGCTTGAAAGGATAGATACGGTTCAGGTTGATATTCAGGTCGGGAAGCGTGAGCGACACGATGGAGTCGCGCGTGCTTTGCGACACGTTGAACGTGCTCGACAGTGTCAGGCCTATGTCGGGGAATGTGCGCGAATAGCTCACACTGGAAGTCTTCGTGCTCTGCGCATAAAGGCTGGGGTCGTAGAGGCTGTTCAGGTTGTTCCGGTCATAACTTGTCGAAGAATAGTTGATGCTGGCCGAAAAGTTCGAGTTGGGGTTGGCCTTGGCATCCTGACGGTGTGTCCATTGCAAGCGGAAACTGCGCGTCTCGTTATAGTCGGGCATACCTTTGTCGCCAGTCTTGATGTCCTGGTAATTGAAGCTGAAATTTCCGGAGAACTTATAACGTTTGTTGTAAGTCGATGCAGCATTTGCTTCCCACGAGCCTTTGGTGTAGATACCTCCCGTGAGGCGCAGGTCTATGTTGTCGTTGATGGCAAAATAATATCCTCCGTCACGCAAATAAAATCCACGTGTCGACTCGTCGCCATAGCTTGGCATGATGAAACCCGACGAATAGCTGCTGCTGAACGGGAAGAAGCCGAAGGGTATGGCCAGCGGGAGCGGCACATCGGCCAAAACCAGCCATGCCGGGCCAAAGACCACGTTCTTTTTCGGGCGCACCTTGGCACGGCTCAAAGCCAGATAGAAGTGCGGGTGTTCATGGTCGTCGCAAGTCGTGTAGCGGCCATGCTCCATGTAATACTCCTCATCATTGCCTTTCTTCGCGCTTTCGCTGGTGATGTAACCTTCGCCCTGTTCGGTGGTAATGTTGTTGATGAAGCCCCGTTTCGACTTGAAGTTGTAGCTCATCTTTTCCGACTCGTAGGGCGTCTCCCCATCCTTGAACACCGGTTTGCCTTGCAGCGTGCCGGTCGTGTCGGCCACACCGTTGGCATGCACGATGCTGCTATCCATGTTCATGGCCACGACGGCAGCCGTCAGCTCTATGGACTGGTAGTTTATCTTCGCATTGCCATACATACGGGCAAAGCCGTCGGCTGCGGTCATCACGGTAGAGTCTGACGAAGAAAAAGTGACGGGCGCTTCAAGCGCATCTTTCTTCTTTCCCGCCGTATCGGCCTGCAATGTGTCCAAAGCCAGTGAATCAAGCAACAAAGAGTCGCGCGTCAGCGTCAGAGAATCCAACGACAACGAATCTGTTGCCACGTTTTTCCTCGCACGCCGCCGCTGGGCATCCGTGCTCTGCGGGATAAACGTAAGCACCAATAAAAGCAGAAAAGGTATATATAAACAGTTTCTTAACGATTTCATTAAACCTTATTTACAACCGGGTTGGTCGGCAAAATTACATAATATCTGTAATCAATGAGAAAGCAAGCTCCTAATTTTATTGATTTTTAGGTGTTAAAGGAATAGTCTGCACCAAGCCTTAAAGCGTGCCACCCCTTCCTCGCCATAGGCTTCCAGGCTGCGCAATGCCTTCTCCACGCTCTTCTCCCGCTCCAGATGGGTCTTCGAAAAGAATTTGTCGGCAAAGCATATCACCTGTTCTTCCAAACTGACGGGCACCATGTCGCGATGAGGCACAGGCAACTGCTGACGTTCGATTTCTGCCAAAGACAAGCCTGCCCCCGTGTGGCGTTCGCACACCAACGCATGCCGCGGAAAACCTTCCCGGCGCATCAGCTCGGCACCCAACGAACCGTGGCATATATATGGCTTATCGCCAAAGCAATGGATGTCCGGGGCATTTGTGAGGAAGATGCCGATATCGTGCAACAAGGCGGCCTCTTCCACAAACTGGCGGTCCAGTTCCAGTTCGGGATGCCTGTCGACTATCTGCAATGCCTTATCGGCCACCGAACGGCTATGTACCAATAAAATATGTTTCAATTCATTCTCTTCTGGATAATATTTGTTGATTATGGCTAATGCATCCATGATTTCAATCTGCCTTATTGTGTCTGAATACTTGTTTTAAACTACATTTGCATGCAAAATAACGAAAAAACCAGCAATGCACCAACGACTTCTCAAGATAGTATCCATCGTCGCGGCCCTGCTTTGCATCGCCTTGTTTGCTTCGAAAGGAATCTTCCTCCGGCACATGGCCGACCGACGCATCGCCGCCATCGAACAACGGCACGGATTGCACATCCATTACCAAAAGCTGTCCTTGAAAGGAATAAACACCGTGTGCATGCGCGAACTGTCTGTCGTGCCCGACCAAGGCGACACGTTGCTTACTGTGCAGCATCTCGACCTGCGCCTGAACCCTTGGAAACTGCTGGGCGGACAGTTGCAGGTGAAAGACATTGCGCTCGACGGCTTCTCCCTTAATTTCCTGAAAAACGACTCCACTGCCAACTACGACTTCCTGTTCCGTCCTGCCGCCAACCCGAACGCACCAGAAAGCAACAGAGAAGCAAATTATGCACGACAGACACACCGCCTGCTGAGCTGGCTTTTCGGACGGTTGCCCGACAACGGACACATCACCCGCCTGCGCGTGACCGAGCATCACAACCAACACACAGTTTCGGCCTACGTGCCCGAACTGCACATCACAGACAACCGTTTTGAAACACACATCGCAATCGCCGAAGACACGCTCCCCGCACAACAATGGACACTGCACGGCAACCTGTCTCCTGCCGACCGGCGCCTGGAAATGCGACTCTACGCCACCGGAGGACAGGCCATCCGCCTCCCCTACTTGCTGCGGCGCGTCGGGGCAGACATCCGGTTCGACACGCTGACTTGCCGCCTCGGCGAAAAGGCAGAGGGCGACGAGTTCGCCGTCATGGAGCAGCTC
>ERZ779889.2419-NODE-2419-length-15451-cov-3.560145_pt1 | contig 15451 bp, 16 predicted proteins | sample MGYA00511030_ERZ779889 | MGnify/ENA primary metagenome ERZ779889 (study PRJEB29588, sample SAMEA2160616) | human gut metagenome | biome: human gut; feature: human-associated habitat; material: faeces | place: Denmark | collected 2008/2010 ...
GGGAAGATATTAATTTTGTAAAAAATGTTACTGGCAAACGGAAAGATACGAAGAAAAGTGTAGGAGGATTTTTATTATGAAAACGAAAAGATTTTTTTCTGTAGCGATTGTTATGTTATTATGCTCTTTATTATTGATGGAACCAATCAGTGCAAGTGCAGCAAGTTATGGTGAACAGAATGCAGCAAGGACAGCAAAGCTTTATCTGCTTTCTAGTGCATTTTCTAAAAAAGGACTCATCAAGCAGTTAAAGTTTGAAGGCTATACGGGCAAAGAAGCCAAATATGCTGTGAATCATTGTGGAGCGTCATGGAAAGAGCAGGCAGTCAAAGGTGCAAAAGCATATCTGCGTTCCGGTTCTTTTTCAAAAAAAGGACTGATCAAACAGCTTAAGTATGAAGGTTATACAAGCAAAGAAGCAGCATATGGAGTAAAAAAGTGTGGAGCAAACTGGAAAAAGCAGGCAGTTAAGAGTGCAAAGGCATATTTAAGAAGCAGTTCATTTTCAAGAAGTGGATTGCTGAATCAATTGATCTATGAAGGATATACGCGAAGCCAGGCACAATATGGAGTAAATAAAGCATATAAGTAAATTGTATAAAAAGAAATGATTGTTTTGCTTACATCCGTAAGCGTGTATCGCGTAGAAACACATAAATTATTATCCTCACCCCAAAGGGGTCATCATCATGGACAGTGACAAGTGCATATTTGTCATACCCATAAGCAATATAAATGTAGGATAATAATACATAATCATAATAGATCTGTCGTTTATTTATATAACGATGCAAATATAAGGACTATTTTCTATAAACAAATTGTTTTTGCTATTTTTTTGATAGATTTCTGAAGAAATACTTTCATAAAGCTGACAATCCATTATTATAAGCTCTTATTAGTGAACAATTCGGTACATCACGAAGCTTCCTTGCAATAACCTATAATGCTCCACGCATAAGCGAGCTTAAATTTACCCACACCAGGCCTAGACTCGAACCACGCCTAGACTAGAAACGGCTCTCACCTGCATAGGAAGCCGTCCAAACCTAGAAAGGCTACATAAGAACTAAGGCATAATCACCTTATTATCAACGCAACTATCATTTTCGCTTTTTAAAACATACGATTATCTCAATAATGACATTTACAAAAATCCAACGAACTGATTACTCTAATTTTGGGTTAATAATCAATACCAAATATTATATTCTCATGCCATCTTTCGATTTGTTCGATGATTTGTTGTAGTTTTGTAACTTCAATAAAAAAGATATTTTAAAGTTGATATAGCTAATTAGTTATGAGAAAGAAACTATTAATCGCAATGTGGACTGGTCTAATCGTCATTACATTAGCGATAGGAGTTATATTTTATGCCATTGCCAAAGGTTGGATTGGCTATATGCCACCAGTGGAAGAATTAGAAAACCCTATAAACAAATTTGCTTCCGAAATTATCACAGCTGACGGCAAAATGCTAGGCACCTATTCTTATAGTAAAGACAATCGTGTATTTGTGGGCTATGATGAACTATCGCCCAATTTGATTCATGCATTAATCGATACAGAAGATATCCGCTTCCAGCAACATTCAGGAATCGACGCTCGTGCTTTATTTCGTGCCATCATCAAACGGGGCATCTTTATGCAAGCTAGTGCTGGAGGAGGAAGCACCATTACCCAACAACTGGCCAAACAGCTTTATTCGGACGTGGCCGAAAACACCATGCAACGTTTATTGCAAAAACCAATCGAATGGGTTATAGCGGTCAATCTAGAACGCTTTTACACAAAAGAAGAAATATTGACTTTATACCTGAACTACTTTGATTTTCTCAATAATGCAGTAGGCATCAAAACGGCATCCAATACCTACTTTTCCAAAGAACCTAAAGACTTGAAAGTAGAAGAAGCAGCTACACTAGTCGGCATGTGCAAGAACCCATCTTATTACAACCCGGTGCGTCACAACGAACGTGCCCGTGGACGCCGAAACGTTGTCATCGACCAAATGTGCAAGGCCGGACACTTAACCCAGCATGAAGCTGACTCTTTGAAAGCCTTACCTCTGAAATTGCGCTATCGTCGTGTAGACCATAAGGAAGGACAAGGCACCTATTTCCGTGAATACCTACGCCGCATGATGACTGCCAAAAAACCAGTGCTTAGCGAATATCGTGGATGGCAGATGCAACAATATTACGAAGACTCACTAGCTTGGGAAAACAATCCTCTCTATGGATGGTGTAACAAAAACAAGAAAAAAGATGGTAGTTACTACAATCTTTATACTGATGGGTTGAAAATCTACACAACCATTGATTCACGTATGCAGCGTTATGCCGAAGAAGCTGTGCATGAACATGTGGCCATGTATTTACAACCACAATTCTTTAAAGAAAAAAAAGGACGACGGACAGCCCCATATACAAACCAGATCACGTCTGAAGAAGTCAACAGCATATTAGAGCGTGCAATGAAACAAAGCGATCGCTACCGCATCATGAAAAAAGCCGGATACAGCGATGCTGAAATTCACGATGCATTTAATCGGAAACAAGAAATGACAGTATTTTCTTATGAGGGAGATGTCGATACTGTAATGACTCCAATGGATTCCATACGCTATTACAAACACTTCCTTCGTGTGGGGTTCATGTCTATGGACCCGCATACCGGATATGTAAAAGCTTATGTAGGTGGTCCGAACTACACACATTTTCAATACGATATGGCAATGGTCGGACGGCGTCAAATTGGTTCAACAATCAAACCATTCTTATATACACTTGCCATGGAAAATGGTTTTTCTCCTTGTGACGAAACTCGCAACGTGGAACAGACACTTGTAACAGAAACCGGAGAGACGTGGACTCCACGCAATTCTTCGAGAAAACGATATGGAGAAGTCGTAACCTTAAAATGGGGATTAGCAAACTCAAACAACTGGATTTCTGCATATTTAATGAGTAAACTGAATCCTTATGCGCTGGTTCGCCTAATTCACAATTTTGGTGTACTGAACAAAGACATTCAACCGACCCCCTCACTTTGCCTTGGACCATGTGAGATTTCAGTTGGAGAGATGGTTAGCGCGTACACCGCTTTTGCCAATAAAGGAATCCGAACAGCTCCTGTATTTGTCAACCGTATTGAAGACAGTGATGGCAATGTCTTAAGCGAATTTTCTCCTTTGATGCAAGAAGTCATTAGCGAATCAAGTGCTTACAAAATGCTTATCATGCTTCGTGCTGTCATAAATGAAGGCACAGGCGGACGAGTACGCTTCCGTTATGGGATAACCGCCGATATGGGAGGTAAAACAGGTACAACCAACAACAATTCAGACGGATGGTTTATGGGCTTTACCCCCTCTTTGGTGTCTGGCGTTTGGGTCGGAGGAGAAGACCGTGACATCCATTTCGATACAATGTATTATGGTCAAGGCGCATCAATGGCGCTGCCTGTATGGGCTATATATATGAATAAGGTGTATGCCGACAAAAGTTTGGGATATTCTCAAGACGAAAAGTTTGAAATTCCAGACGGATTTGACCCATGCGCTGGTATAGACACCGACATGAGCAATGCCAGCACAAATATAGATGGACTTGATAGTTTATTCGAAGAATGATAAAAAGATATAGTATTCACAAAGTGAGTTTTCACAGTGAAAGCCTTTTCATCAAAACAAACTACTACCATCCGTCTTTTTGTATTATCTTTGCAAGACGTTAAAAACAAGAGTGACTATGTTTCATAAGAAAAGAAATCGGTGGCATCTCGTCAAAGGACAAGAACCGACCGAAATGGACAAAAAGATTCTATTTTATCAAAATAAAGGTTGCCTTGTGCCAACACGTGAACTTATCAAGACGCCTGAACAGATAGAAGGTATACGACGCAGCGGACTTATAAACACCGGCGTGTTAGATTTAGTTGCAAGCGAAATTCACGCAGGCATGAGCACTGCTGATATTGACAAATTAGTATATGACTATACGATTGCCCACAATGCGATTCCTGCATGTTTAGGCTATGAAGGTTTCCCAAAAAGTTGTTGTGTATCTATTAATGAAGTTGTTTGCCATGGTATCCCTAACGACTATGAGATTTTAAAAGAGGGCGACATTGTTAATGTAGACTGCACTACCATACTTGATGGATATTATGCAGATGCATCACGTATGTTTATCATTGGAAAAACAACACCGGAAAAGGAAAAACTAGTGCAAGTTGCAAAAGAATGTTTAGAGATTGGCATGCAAGCTGCAAAACCATACTGTTTTGTTGGCGACATCGGAAACGCCATTGCTAAACATGCTCATAAAAATGGATTTTCCGTTGTTCGCGACCTTTGCGGACACGGTGTTGGCTTACAATTCCATGAAGAACCAGATGTGGAACATTACGGGAAAAAAGGAACAGGCATGTTGCTTGTACCCGGTATGGTATTCACAATAGAACCTATGATCAATATGGGAACTTGGCAAGTTTTCATTGACGAAGAAGACGGTTGGACTGTAGTCACTGAAGATGAATTGCCCTCTGCCCAATGGGAACACACATTTGTCATGACAAACAATGGTTTGGAAATTTTGACGTACTAAACCCCATAAATAAATCGAAAAAATATTATTTTTGCGAAGATTAGCGAAATATTATGGATACAATCATATTAGGCATAGAATCATCTTGCGACGACACGTCGGCAGCTATCATCAAGAATGGTATTTTGCTATCCAACGTGGTAGCAAGTCAAGCTGTACATGAAGCTTATGGTGGAGTTGTACCAGAATTGGCATCACGTGCTCATCAACAAAATATTGTTCCAGTAGTGCATGAGGCATTGAAACGCGCAAATGTTACAAAGGAACAATTAAGCGCCATCGCTTTTACACGTGGGCCCGGCTTAATGGGGTCATTGCTTGTAGGCGTTTCATTTGCAAAAGGATTTGCACGTTCCCTCAGTATTCCGATGATTGATGTCAATCATCTACAAGCTCATGTATTAGCCCATTTTATCAAAGAAGCTGAAGGGAATAATTCACAACCCCAATTTCCTTTTTTGTGTTTATTGGTGTCTGGCGGTAATTCACAAATTATCTTAGTAAAATCTTACAATAATATGGAAGTCTTGGGACAAACCATAGATGATGCAGCCGGTGAAGCCATTGATAAATGTTCCAAAGTTATGGGATTGGGTTACCCAGGAGGGCCTATTATTGACCGATTGGCACGTCAGGGAAATCCTAAAGCTTTTACCTTCAACAAACCTCATATTCCAGGATATGACTACAGTTTCAGCGGGTTAAAAACATCATTCCTTTACTCTTTACGCAACTGGCTAAAAGATGACCCGGATTTCATAGAACACCATAAAGAAGACTTAGCAGCTTCATTAGAGGCAACTATCGTAGACATCCTAATGGGTAAATTATACAAGGTTGCCAAAGACTTAAACATAAAGGAAGTAGCTGTAGCCGGAGGTGTATCTGCAAATACAGGATTAAGAAATGCCTTCCATGATTATGCAAAACGATATAAGTGGAATATTTACATCCCAAAATTCAGCTATACCACAGATAATGCAGCCATGATTGCCATAACTGGATATTTTAAATATTTAGATAAAGATTTTTGTTCCATCGACAAACCTGCTTATTCAAGAGTAGGCTTGTAAAAAATGTAAGGCCATGTCATTAGAAACGAAATTTATAAGTCGAGAAATCAATGATTTAATGTGGAAAAATGGTTCCACACTATCAACAGCAGAAAGTTGCACTGCAGGCAACGTAGCTGCGGCAATAACCTCTGTTCCAGGAAGCTCTCAGTTTTACAAAGGCGGAGTAGTTGGCTATTCCAATGAAGTAAAAGAGAATATGCTTCATGTAAACCATGAAACATTAGAAACATATGGAGCTGTAAGCGAAGAAACCATTACTGAAATGATTAAAGGAGCAATGAATACGCTCAAAACAGATTATGCAGTTGCAACATCCGGCATTGCAGGTCCAGGTGGAGGTACATCTGAAAAGCCTGTAGGCCTTATCTGGGTAGCTGCAGGAAATAAAAACAAAGTTCTCACCCAAAAATTGGAAGGAGACTACGGACGAGAAATCAACATCGCCCGAGCTACACAAGCAGCATTAGCATTGTTATTAACCTTAATTCGAGAAAACGAAAATAACGAATAACATAAAGTGTACTTTTTAAGTGAATTGCTTGTTTATTAGGAATAAATGCTTTAATTTTGCACGCTGTTTGAGATAAACAAAAAAAGAAACTATAAAAATAAGATAGCAATGTCAAAAATTTGTCAAATTACCGGAAAGAAAGCCATGGTTGGCAACAATGTCTCACACTCAAAGAGAAGAACTAAACGTACTTTTGATGTGAACTTGTTTACTAAGAAATTCTACTATGTAGAACAAGACTGCTGGATTAGCTTAAACATTTGTGCAGCTGGTCTTCGTCTTATTAATAAAAAAGGGTTGGATGCCGCTTTGAATGAAGCCGTAGCCAAAGGTTATTGTGATTGGAAAACCATTAAAGTAATTGGGTAAAATTAAGGGAGATCTAAGATTATGGCAAAAAAGGCAAAAGGTAATAGAGTACAGGTAATTCTTGAATGTACCGAACATAAAGCTAGTGGAATGCCGGGAACATCTCGCTACATCACTACAAAAAACAGAAAAAACACACCGGAAAGACTGGAGTTGAAAAAGTATAACCCCATCTTGAAAAGAGTAACAGTTCATAAAGAAATTAAATAATAGAACCTTATGGCAAAGAAAACAGTAGCAACCTTACAAACAGGTAAAGAAGGACGTTCTTACACCAAAGTAATCAAAATGGTAAAGTCACCGAAAACTGGTGCTTACATTTTTGACGAACAAATGGTTCCGAACGAAAAAGTTCAAGACTTCTTCAAAAAATAAGAAGAAATAACGAATATCCATCATATTAGTTTAAGCATAATTCTAACAAAGAATGCTAACTAATATAGCACATAAACAAAATATTAGCCCACTTCTCAAAGAATTCTTTCTTAGAAGTGGGCATTTTTATTGCAATTGACAAGAACATACTGGAATTAAAATTCAGTGAAAATCTAGTTCCAAATAAAAATCTGACCTTTGTTTAAAAAGCACTAGGAACATTCATTAAATAACGTAAAATTAGCCAACTAATCCATATACAAAGCATTGAGGATTAACCGTTTTTTTGTATCCTCAGAAATTCCCCGCAAATTTACAGACATATCTGCCGACATCACGGGGGCTTGATATAAGGCGTCCGTACAACAGATACACAGATGTTGCCAGGTCCATCTGGACTATTGCAAGAAAAGAAAAGCTTTAAGGACAAGGATGCTCAATCGCCGTATGGTAAGACTCCTTGAAAAGCTCATTATTCAAAGGGATGGGATTCATTGTCGGTACGGCATCTCACTCCGATATACACAGGATCAATTGTTTGAGGGCAGGAAAGCCAGTGATCATATCGTTGACATTGACCGCCATTACATACGTCCCGTCGTAGAAGGCAAGGAAATCCAATCCGTCGAATTCATTCGAAGGTCAACAATAGACTCCTGTAGATTTTCTTCGGGATACATATGGCAAATGCCGTTAATGACAGAAAAATCAAGAACTGATCGAATAAAGCGACATGAATTTACAAGTAAAATCAAGAGAAATCATCAGACTTCTTCCTGAATATCATGTCCCGCTGGATGGGTATGAGAGAATACACAGAGAAATTACAAAAATAGTATATGAGTGATTAGAGTCGTATAACCACTGTCTATCATCTTTATATCCATCTTATTTTTTAGGAACATTTACTGAATATAAAAAGCAAGGCTAGCCATTCAACAGAATGACCAGCCTTGATAATTCAAGTCGGAAACCCGATATTTTTTATTATAAAATAGATTTTACTGTCTCCAACATACCTTTTTCTTGAATAGAATCCAAGAACGATACAACCATGTCGGTTAAGCCCGGAATTTGATTCAAATCTTCATTCCAAATAAACTTAGCAGCCAATACACCTTCGGCCACCTTACGAGTATCACCGGTAGCCCAAAGGTCTTTCAAAAGTTGCATGATTTCAGGCGCATCGTTAGGAACAATTTCTGCACCATCAGCACGCTTACCGCCTTTGTAATAAGTAATAATAGCAGCCAAACCAAGAACCAAGCCTTTCGGCAACTCTCCTTTGCGTTGCAAATAAGTCTTCAAGCCAGGAAGATCACGAGTTTCATATTTCGGGAATGAATTCAACATGATAGAAGTAACCTGGTGATCAACAAACGGGTTATTGAAACGCTCCAATACATCTTTCGCAAACTGTTGCAATTCTTCCTTCGGCAAGTTTAAAGTTTCCATCAATTCATGGAACATAACCTTATCAATGTATTTACCGACAACTTCATGTTGGCAAGCATCGCGTACAATATTGATACCTGACAAATAAGCAACTGGAGAAAGAACAGTATGAGGTCCATTTAACAAGCAAACTTTTCTTTCATGATAAGGAGCCTCAGACGGAACAAACAATACATTCAAACCAGCCTTATCTGCAGGGAATTCTTTTGCAATCTCTTGCGGAGCTTCAATAACCCACAAGTGGAAGATTTCGGCCTGAACCACCATATTGTCATCATATTGCAGCTTCTCCTTAATTGCATCAATATCTTTACGCGGGAATCCCGGAACAATACGATCCACCAAAGTTGCATACACACCGCAAGCCTCTTCAAACCAAGTCTTAAATTCTGCACCTAAGTTCCACAATTCGATGTATTGATAAATACATTCTTTCAACTTATGTCCATTCAAGAAAATCAGCTCACAAGGGAAAATAATAAAACCTTTGCTCTTATCGCCATTGAAAGTCTTGAAACGATGGTACAATAATTGAGTCAACTTACCTGGATAAGAAGAAGCAGGTGCATCGTCTAATTTACAAGAAGGATCAAAGGCAATACCAGCCTCAGTCGTATTAGAGATAATAAAACGCATTTCTGGTTGTTCTGCCAACTTCAAGAATTCCTCAAATTGGGTATAAGGATTCATAGCACGGCTGATAACATCAATCATAGTTAAGCTGTTCACTACGTTACCTTTGTCCAAACCTTGCAGATTTACGTGATACAAACAGTCTTGCTTGTTCAGCATGTCAACCATACCCTTATCTATTGGTTGAACAACAACAACACTACTGTTAAAATCAGCTTTCTCATTCATGTTGTAAATGATCCAATCCACAAAAGCACGAAGGAAATTTCCTTCACCAAACTGAATAATCCTTTCAGGACGTTGAGCCTTAACGGCTGTTTCTTTGTTTAACGGTTTCATAATATGATTTATTAAAAATGTAACTCACAAATTATATGATTCTACATAATAGTCTATATTCTCTTTTATCAAAATATCTACAGGCATAAAGCACTGAGGCGGCACTTGGCGCTTGAATACCATTTTATCGACTAACATCTTAATGCTACTATATCCTTGCATCGCTGGTCGCTGGCCAATTAAATAGTTTATCACTCCATCTTTCAGAAGTTTAACGTTTTGAGGAAGCAAATCATACCCAATCAAACTCCGCAATAATCGATTGCGCTTCTTTAAGTATTCCCCGACCCTATAAACACGTGAATTAAATACAACCCCACCGCTCACAGAAGGATGCTGTGCAAAAAAAGAATCCAAAATCTGGTCATTCTCGTCGCCATCTTTCTTCAAGATAACATCATACATCTTTATATTTAAATGTTGCTCCTTAATATATGCATTAAAACCTTCCAAACGGCGCTGCATCTGAAGTTCTTGTGAATCAGGATTTTTCTCTGTACTTAAAAGCACAATCTCTTGACCATCAAACCTAGTGTCGCAGAATATGCGCGCCGCAATGTAACCACTACGGAAAGAATCTTGCCCTACATAGGTCAAGGCACCTGCACCTTCCACATTTACATCAATAAACGCAAAAAGTGTGCCTCGTTCCTTCAACCGATGGGCTAGGTTTAAAGTTTCCCTATTGTAATTGGGAGCGATAAGAACAGCATCAAATGCGTTTTTCAACAAATTCTCGCCTTCAGCTATATAAGATGCCTTGTCTGAATGGTCATAGTAAATGAAATCCAAACTGATATTAAATGGCATGACTTCTTCCAGTGCTTTTTTCACACCATTTGCTACCGAATACCAATAATCATTTATCACATATTTAGGCATAAAACACCCCAAATGATATTTCTTTTTACGCGCCAACCCGATGGCATACATATTTGGCTGGTAGTTGATTTCTTTTAAGATTTCCTCCACTTTTCTCTTACTGCTTTCAGAAACTTCGCCCCGCTGGTGCAATACTCTGTCGACAGTTCCAGTCGATACACCAGCCATCTGTGCTATGTCTTTTATTGTATATTGTTTTTTATCCATAGTAATTTATTCATTCAAAGGCTTATGTGTTTTCTAAAGGCAATAAAATCATTAAATTTTGCTACAAATATACGAACTTATTTTGCTATGACAAATAAAATACCTATTTTCGTGTTCGATAACGGTTAATAAAGCTAAATGTATGTTTTAGAACATAAGTTTAGCAATATTACCTCTCTTTTGTTCAAATTATCGACAATTACTTATTTATATACAACGATTAAATTCTAAGTATTATGAAAAAATTTATGGATGAGAACTTTCTGTTGCAAACAGAAACTGCACAGAAGTTATACCACGAACATGCATCTAAAATGCCCATCATTGACTATCACTGTCATTTAATCCCCAAGATGGTAGCTGAAGATTATCAATTCAAGTCCATTACCGAAATTTGGCTGGGCGGTGACCACTATAAATGGCGTGCAATGCGTTCCAACGGTGTAGACGAACGTTATTGCACTGGCAAAGACACAACCGACTGGGAAAAATTTGAAAAATGGGCTGAGACAGTTCCTTATACATTTCGTAACCCACTTTATCACTGGACACATTTGGAATTAAAAACAGCTTTCGGTATCGATAAAATTTTAAATCCTAAGACAGCGCGTGAAATTTTTGAAGAATGCAACGAGAAACTCCAAAAGCCGGAAATGTCTGCACGCAATTTAATGCGCCGTTATCATGTAGAGACCGTTTGCACAACTGATGATCCGGTAGACTCTTTGGAATATCATATCCAAACCCGTGAAAGCGGATTTGAAATCAAAATGTTGCCCACTTGGCGTCCCGACAAGGCCATGGCTGTGGAAGTTCCTTCCGAATTCCGTGCCTACATTGAAAAATTAGCTGAAGTTAGCGGCGTAAATATCACCAAATTCCAAGATGTTATTGACGCACTACGTAAACGCCATGACTTCTTTGCTGAACAAGGATGTCGTTTGTCCGACCACGGCATTGAAGAATTCTACGCTGAAGATTATACTCAAGCTGAAATCGAAACTATATTTAATAAGGTATACAGCGGCCAAGAACTGACCAAAGAAGAAATCCTGAAATACAAATCTGCCATGCTGATAGAATTTGCCATCATGGACTATGAAAAGGGCTGGACTCAACAATTCCACTATGGTGCTATCCGCAACAACAACACCAAGATGTTCAAACTGCTAGGACCTGACACAGGTTTCGACTCCATCGGAGAGTTTAACACAGCTAAGAGCATGGCTAAATTCCTTGACAAACTAAACACTCAAGGAAAACTGACCAAAACCATCCTCTATAACTTGAATCCATGTGCAAATGAGGTAATCGCAACCATGTTGGGCAACTTCCAGGATGGTTCTGTTCCAGGCAAAATCCAGTTCGGTTCAGGATGGTGGTTCCTTGACCAAAAAGATGGTATGGAAAAGCAAATGAACGCATTATCTCTGTTAGGCTTACTAAGCCGATTTGTTGGCATGTTGACTGATTCTCGCTCATTCTTGTCTTACCCACGCCACGAGTATTTCCGCCGCACACTGTGCAACTTACTGGGCAATGACATTGAAAATGGAGAAATCCCCGTAGAGGAAATGGAGCGCGTAAACCAAATGGTAGAAGATATTTGCTACTACAACGCCAAAAACTTCTTTAACTTCTAAAAGACTCTAATTCCTCATCCTGATTATAAAAAGGACATCTTTTCCTATGGGAAGATGTCCTTTTTCTATTATTTATCCGCTAACTTTGCCTATCCTAAAAAACGGGGACTGTTCTCAATAAACGATACAGACAAAAAGAGTATATATTTAATATGAAACGAATCATTCTAATAACAGGTGGACAACGTTCCGGCAAAAGCTCGTTTGCTGAAAAGATGGCCCTTTCCTTATCGGCACATCCGGTCTACCTAGCCACAGCACGTGTCTGGGATGAAGAATTTCGTCAACGTGTAATCCGACACCAACAGAATCGCGGTCCACAATGGACCAATATTGAAGAAGAAAAGGAACTGAGCAAACATTCATTAAAAAATCGGGTCATTGTCATAGATTGTGTCACACTGTGGTGTACTAATTTCTTTTTCGACTTACAATCAGAAGTACTACCGGCATTGGATGCCATCAAAGCCGAATTCGACCGCTTCACCTTACAAGACGCAACCTTCATCTTCGTAACCAATGAAATCGGAATGGGAGGCGTCGCAGACAACCAGTTACAACGTCGGTTCACCGACCTGCAAGGATGGACCAACCAATATATTGCCTCACACGCTGACGAAGTATACATGCTCGTAAGCGGAATCCCTGTAAAAATCAAATAAATAAACCTATGAAAACTTTTCAAATAAACCAACCGGACGAAAACATCCGTCCTGCACTGATTGACAAAATCAACGATCTGACCAAACCAAAAGGAGCCTTGGGCAGACTGGAAGACCTTGCTCTACAAATTGGCATGATTCAACAGACACTCTCTCCCACCCTTCAACACCCATGCAACGTACTCTTCGGAGCAGACCATGGCATCGTAGAAGAAAACGTAAGCGTATCTCCAAAAGAAGTCACCTGGCAACAAATGATGCACTTTGCCTATGGAAAACGTGGCGGAGTGAACTTTATGTGCCGTCAACACGGATTCGAATTAGTATTAGTCGACGCAGGGGTTGACTACGACTTTCCGCCTCAAAGTGGCATCATCAATATGAAAATACGCAAAGGCACACGCAACTACCTCCACGAAGCAGCTATGACGCTCGAAGAAATGGATCTCTGCCTCGAACGAGGTGCAGAAGTCGTATGCCGATGCCACAACAAAGGATGCAATATCATCAGTTTCGGCGAAATGGGCATCGGGAACACCTCATCTTCTTCCCTATGGATGCATGCCTTCACACACATACCCTTAGAGCTGTGTATCGGTGCCGGCAGCGGCCTCAACTTGGAAGGTATACGTCATAAATACGACATACTGAAAGCTGCATGGGAAAACTACCGAGGCGACAACACTGCAACCGGCATCATCCACCACTTCGGCGGCTATGAGATGGTGATGGCCGTCGGAGGTATGTTGCAAGCAGCCGAACTACACATGACCATCCTCGTTGACGGCTTTATCATGACAAACTGCTTACTGGCTGCCTCATGCCTCTACCCGGCAGTAAAAGACTACGCCATTTTCGGCCACCAAGGCGATGAAGCAGGCCATAAACTCGTGCTCGACTACCTAAAAGCACGTCCATTGCTCAATCTGGGACTCCGCTTGGGCGAAGGCACAGGAGCCATATGCGCCTATCCAATCGTTGACTCGGCCATACGCATGCTCAACGAAATGGACACCTTCAGCCACGCAGCCGTAACCAAATACTTCTAAGAGATGGACAGAATATTAGCCGCTTTCATGTTTTTCACACGACTGCCTTTTTGGCGTATCAAACAGGTACCGGCCGAATGCTTCAAACATGTTGTAAACTATTGGCCCTTTGCCGGATGGCTGACAGGTGGTGTCATGGCGGGCATCTACTTGCTCGCTTCTCTATCCTTTCCACCGGAAGTAGCCGCCATCCTCGCCTTAATTTCCCGACTACTCGTGACAGGTGCTTTACACGAAGATGGGCTGGCCGACTTCTGTGATGGCTTTGGCGGTGGAACAGACCGCACACGCATCCTGACCATCATGAAAGACTCCCACATCGGCAGCTACGGTGTCATCGGGTTAATATGCTATTTTCTGTTGCAGACAGCCCTCCTTTCTACCCTGCCTACCCACCTCGCTTGCTGCGCCCTTTTATCTTTCGACACTTGGAGCAAATTCCTGGCCTCCAATCTGATAAATCTGCTACCCTATGTCCGGAAAGAAGAAGAAAGCAAAGCACACACCATATACGACCGGATGCGCCCTCATGAATTTCTTGCCGCCTTTGCCGCAGGTGCCTGCTGGATGCTCATCCTTTTCCCGCCTCAGCTTTGGACGGCAGCACTACTGCCTGCCATTGTCTTCTTCCTACTGGTTGGACTTATGAAAAAGAAGATTCAAGGATATAGCGGCGACTGCTGTGGAGCTACATTCCTGCTTTGCGAATTGGCATCATATGCCGGCCTGCATCTGGCACTTAATATTTTGTAGACTATTATGAAAATTACACTCATCCGTCACACGTCAGTCGACGTTCCGCCTGGAACATGCTACGGACAAACTGACGTCCCCCTCCGCAATACTTTTCCACAAGAAGCAGCTCTTGTGGCGGCACAACTGAAAGGCATGGATTTCGATCGCGTATATACCAGTCCTCTATCCCGCTGCGTACGACTAGCAAACTATTGCGGCTTCACTCATGCCACACGGGATGCACGCTTGTTGGAATTAAACTTCGGTCAATGGGAAATGCAACGCTTCGACGACATCCGCGACCCTCATCTGCAAACCTGGTATGACGACTACCTGCATGTGCGCCCCACAGGCGGAGAATCTTTCGACGATCAACGTCGCCGCGTCGCATCCTTCATCGACGAACTGCGCCGCTCCTCATGCAATCATGCAGCCGTTTTTACCCACGGAGGCGTGATAGCCTGTGCACAGCTCCATGCAGGCATACTGCAAGAAACAGATGTATTCCGTTCGCCTACTCCATACGGTGGATGTGTCACGCTCACATTCTAACGGTCATCTACTCACGCGTTGCGCTGCAAACGCAAGCGATGGTCTATAACGGCAGGCAACTCCTCCTCGTAATGGGTCACCATCACCAGTGTCTTGTTCCGCCGACGGCAGAAAACCTCAATGACATCCTTTACCATCCGACGGTTTACAAGGTCAAGCCCATGCAAAGGCTCGTCGAGGATGAGTAATTCCGGGTCTTTGACAAATGCACGGGCCAACAAAACGAGCCGCTGCTCTCCGCTCGAAAGTTGCAAGAAATTACGCTCGCATAAGTCGCCGATTCCAAAAATGTCCATCCAGAACAGACACTGCGCCTTGTCTTCGGCCCGCATCTGGCGATAGAGTCCGAT
>ERZ779889.2422-NODE-2422-length-15436-cov-3.209804_pt1 | contig 15436 bp, 11 predicted proteins | sample MGYA00511030_ERZ779889 | MGnify/ENA primary metagenome ERZ779889 (study PRJEB29588, sample SAMEA2160616) | human gut metagenome | biome: human gut; feature: human-associated habitat; material: faeces | place: Denmark | collected 2008/2010 ...
CGCGATGGCACACGATGCGGTGCCGCTGGCGCATGAGCCTTCGAAGTAGGTGCTGTCCACATCTTTCACGTAAACAACCGGAGCCAGCGTTTCGTTCTTCGTGTCATAGAACATCGCGCCCATTGCCGGCGGATTGAATCTATCATATACAAACTTCTTTACGCGTTCAAAATTTTCGAGGTTTGCCGAAATGTCCGGTATAATCAAGTGGAGAATCCCGCCGAAATCAACTGCCTTAACCTCTTTGAGGGCGGCATCCGACGCGGTGTTGTCCGGTGCACCTGCCGCCGTCGATGCTTCCGGCATGCCGCCCGCTGCACCGGAACTCTCAGAGCCTCCTGATGTGTCGAAAATGCCCGAAATGTCGAATCGTTTAATGTCGATATACGCAGGCATCTTCACCTTTGTGTAATTCGTATCGGTATTAACCTCAACGGTGAGGATTTCATCGACGCCGCTGACATCGACGAACACTTTGCCGCTGCCGAAAATCCCGAGCTGCTTTGCAACCATCAGCCCGAAAGTTCGGGTTGCGTTTCCACAGAACTCCAGCCCGCACATTTCCATCCTGCCCTCGGCACGCCCGCATTCAGGTGCATCCAAAATGAAGGCCACCTGCTCTGCTGCGTACTCTTCCATCGCTAGAAGCTGCTCGGCAACCTTCACATAGTCCGCCCTTTCAAATTTGTCGTGCACGAAAATTGTTTTGTTGCCCGCGGGATTTGCCACGGTTATTTTAATGTTCTTTTCCATCGTTTATTACCTATTTTATCCCTGCAAGTCCTGAATGATTTTTCAAAATTATTTTGCCTGCGCGCTGAGTGCCTTGCCCCATGCGCCGTACGAACGGCCGTATTTGGAATCCGTGTAGGAACGTATCTTTACATAATATTTCACGCCGCTCGTTGCTTCCTTGAATGCCATGGAATTGAATTTATCCGCGTGAATTGTAAAATTGTGCGTCTTCTCCGCCTCAAAGTTCTCGGATTCGCTAATGAGGATGTTATATCCGCTTGCATATTCTTGTCCCTTCCATTTGAGGATGAGTTCTCCCTTTTTCTGGGAAGTCAGGGATGTCAATGCCATTTTTTTCGGGGCGATGCGGAAATACATCGTCGTTTGGCCTTCGTATTTGCCTTTTGCTTTCTTGCCTGCCTTAATCGTCATCTTCGCGATTCCCGGCTTCTTGTTGTAGGAATATTTAACGGTTATAAGACCCTTCTTTACGAGGTCCGCCTGTTTGAGTTTCCCGATTTTGAGCGCAGGTTTTTTCGCCTTTCCGTTATAAGTCGTCGTTTTATAGGAAAGTTTCATGACCTTCGAATCAAGACGCGGCGAGTATGCCACCGGATATCTGCCCATAAAGGTTACCGTAACGGCTGCTCCTCCCGGTATGCCGTCAGCTCTCACATGTTCAAAGTCAGACTGGTCAAAATCCCAAAGTCCTTCCTGACCGTTATAGTTCGTGATTACATCGTAGACTTCCGTGTCTGAGCCGGCAAAGATTTCAAGAATCCAGCCGTACTGCGAATCATAGTTAAGTGTATAAAACTCGCTTCCCCTCGCGTTTGGCTCAAATGTAACCGTAGGAGGTACATCGTCCGGCTCCCCGCCGTAGCCGAAAGCCGCTTCCGCACTAAACGGAATCATCGTAAATACAAGGCAGAGCGCCATGCCGAGCGTTAATAATTTTTTCTTCATTTCTTCCTCCTTAATTTAGATTTTTGTCTGTTTCATTTTTATCCACTTTTTCCTATAAGTGTATGATAACATTTGAGTGCTTTGTGTGTCAAGACAGCATGGTTTTTTGGCGATTTTTGGGGTATAATAAAGTCAGAAAAAAACAAGGAGAGAGAAATCATGGATCAAAGAATTATCAAACTTTCGGATATGCTTACAAGTTACTCCTGCGACCTCCAAAAAGGCGACAGGGTTTTAATCGATTACGAGGGCGAAGCCACCCGGCCGCTTGTCTGCCAGCTTATCAAGGACTGCTACAAGCTCGGCGCAAAGCCTTATGTGACTTCCCGGGACAGCTGCCTGATGCGCGAAATGCTGCTGGGCTGCGACGAGGAGCAGCTGGAGTTCCTCAACGATTGCCAGCTTTATCAGATGAAAGGAATGGACGCGTACATTGCCATTCGCGGAAATGAAAACACCGCAGAGCTCAGCGATGTGCCTTCCGAAAAACTCAATCTTTACTACAAGATGACACGCCCGACGCTCGACTACCGCGTAAACCGCACCAAATGGGTGATTCTGCGCTATCCGAACCCTTCGATGGCACAGCTTGCGAACATGTCGCAGGAAGCATTTGCGGAATTTTTCTTCAATGTATGCACGCTCGACTACAAAAAAATGAGCCGCGCGATGGACAGCCTCGTCGAGCTTATGAACCGCACGGACAAGGTTCATCTCGTGGGTCCGGGCACCGATCTTAAGTTCTCCATCAAGGACATTCCGGCAGTCAAGTGCGATGGTCTTCGCAACATCCCGGACGGCGAGGTCTACACAGCCCCTGTCCGCGAGTCGATGAACGGTGTGATTTCCTACAATACTCCGAGCGAAGAGCAGGGCTACACCTACGAAAACATCCGCTTTGAAATCAAAAAGGGCAAAATCGTCAAGGCAACTGCCAACAACGACGAAAAAATCAATGCCCTTCTCGACACTGACGAGGATGCCCGCTACTTCGGCGAATTCGCCATCGGTGTCAATCCGTATGTATTGACTCCTATGAAGGACACTCTTTTCGACGAAAAAATCTGCGGAAGCTTCCATCTTACGCCGGGCATGTGCTACGAAGATGCACCAAACGGCAACGAGTCTGCGATTCACTGGGATCTGGTGATGATTCAGCGCCCGGAATACGGCGGCGGCGAAATCTGGTTCGACGATATCCTGATTCGCAAAGACGGCCTTTTTGTGGTTGACGAGCTGAAGTGCCTGAACCCGGAGAATCTGAAATAGAAATGTGCACTGCGGCGCGGGCGCGTCGGGCCGCCTGTTGAGGCCGCCGTGCATAAAATGCCGGTTTCTTCTATCTTTTTGCTATTTGGGCCGAAAATATAGAAGATTCCCCCTCTTTTACCGGATATTTTTCGGGCGACGAAAAGACTGTTTCAAATCGTCAAAATTCTCATTTGCATGAAATCGTTGAAATTTCAACGATTTCATTTCAAGACGATTTTTACGCATAATCTTGCAGCACGGGATTATGCTTTTTTTATAGGTCGGGAGCCCTCCGCGGGGCTCCCGGCTTCTATTTTTGATGCGGTTTGGGCAAAAAGATATTACTTTATGCACGATTATCCATTTTTTCCCAACTGCGGCAGAGAGTAAAGCGGCGAAAGCAAGGCGGGCGTATGGCCGCAAGGCACAAAGAGTTGCCGCGGGCGCATGGCAGGGCGCACAACAAGCGGCTCTCTTGAGCCGCTTGTTATCTCTGCGATGTCAGCAGTGGGGATATTTTTCGCCTTCATGCTTTTTAAAGTGTACCCCTTGTCAAGGACATTTTAAGAAGAAGGGATTTCTAAATATCTGCCAGTAGATGGCTGTATCGTTTTATTCAGTTACCTTCTTCATTATCCATTTGTATTGAAGGGATTATCCCATTTAGAGGATATATCCCTGTTACTATGTAGCTATAATATTCATTGGGGGATAGTTTCGCCAGTTTCCATTGATAACGATCATTGTTATAATAATCCATCCAGTCATCAATAACTTTCTTGACTTCCTCAAATGATTCACATTTTTTAAATTTTTCTTTAATATGATCTTTCATCCTTCCAAAGAAACTTTCCTGTGGAGCATTGTCCCAACAGTTACCTTTCCTTGACATGGATTGTCGAAGTCCTTTATCTTATACAAGCTGTATAAAGCTACAACTTGTATAATGGCATCCTTGATCGCTATGAATAATTGTCTGGGTCGTTAATGAAATCCCATGTTTTTCTATTAACTGATTTACCGTTTCTAACACAAAATCCACTTCCAATGATTCGCTTAAAACATATGACAAAATTTGCTTTGTATATGCGTCTATTATCGTTGATAAGTAGCAGAATGTTCCTCTATAGGGAATATACGTTATATCTGTTAATAGCACTTTTCTGGGACCGTATGACTCAAACTGTCTTTGAACTAGGTTATCTGCAACTCTATTAGTCTTTATCGCCTTTGCCATTCTACGATATGGATTAGCTTTCCTGATTTCGCATATCAATCCATATTTTTTCATCAATCTGCGTATCTTTTTAACATTCATAATCACCGGAGGTTCCATATGCAGGAGCCTCATGTAGATTCCCTGTGCTCCTTTATCGTATCCTCTATGTGTATATGCTGCCAATATTAATTCAAAATCTGATCGATCCCGAATTTCCTTTTCTTTTCTTTTTCTTTCGGATGAAACCCAGTTGTAATAACCGGATCGAGATACACCGGCTATCTCGCATAACATTTTTACGGAAAGCCTGTTATCGGATTTATTTATAGTTTCATGGATAATTTCAAATTTGTTATTTGATGTTTCCATGATTATTCCCGCTTTTTTGAATTGTTTGTCATTATAATTTTTTTTAAAAACTCAACTTCTTGACGAAGATACAAAAGCTCATTTTGCATTCGTTCTATCGATTGCGGAGACGACAATTCCTCCCTATTTGTTGCTTTCATAGGTATTCGTCTTTCACGATTTTCGCCTTCACGAAATCCATTTCCTGATAGTGCTTCTTTTTTAATTCTTTGAACAATAGAATCTATTTGTTTTTGACCAAAATACTCCAGATCATATCCTAAATCAGACAGAATTTTTCTAGGGGCATTCCCAGCCTGATAATTAATCCAAAAATCTTCCTTAAATTTTATTGTGAAGTAAAGCTTGTTTTTGGTAACTTTAAGCGTATATGGATTCGCTTCAAGTTTTTTGATTTGTTTTGGTGTGTACTCTTTCATATTTCCTCCAGTAGATGTTTTTATTATACATCATCTACCAGAAGAAATCCCCTTCTTTTACTGTCCATAATCCAGGTTTTTATCCCTTCTTCTTATGTCCATTTTCAAGGAATCCTTCTTCTTGTTGTGTCCACTTTATAGGGTATATTTTATTTCGCAATTTCGCGTTTTTCCTGTGCGGCACCCTCGCTGCGGCCTTCTGCAAGATCTTCCGCAAGGCCTTCTGCAAGACCAGCCTTTCGTGCATCTTCGCGCATCGAGGCTATATCGTGCTGATACATCATGCGACATTCTGCCATGCTGCCTCTCGCTCTTCCTTCGTTACCGTTCGATATAAGTTTTCAGCCATGATGATTCCCTCCTCACTTCCGAATATTTCCTGTATGGAGTCTTTGTAGTTTTCATCATCGGCATATCTTAAATACATCGCAAGCCGTTCTATTTGGCTCATCCCTCCAATCGGCTTATTGGGATCGACTTTTCCAAGCACAAGGAAATGAAACTCAAGACGGTCCGACAAGCGATGTCCTGTTTTTTGCTTCCCGACGGAGAAAATGCTGTGACAGCCGATTGCCTTCGGAAAGAGCTTGCTTTCTATGATGGAAATTACATCATAGAAAATTCCGACGCTTTCCGGCAAAATTCGACACTACGAGGCTGAAAAGAGTACACTAAAAAAAACTGCCGCACGGTCGATTTTAGTCAGCTGCGCGACAGCTTCTTCATTACTATCTTTATGCACCCTTAATCTCAAGCAATACATGCGATGTTGCAAGCTGTTCCGGTGTCGGGTCGAAATAGATATAGTTCGTCAAACCTGTGTAAGTCCACTTGTTGGTGTTTCTGTTCCACTTGTTGCTGTTGCCCGGCGTTGCATCGACGGTAATCCAGCGTCCGTCCACATAGCACTCATTCCACCAGTGGTCAAGTTCGGTAATATTCTTTTCGGTCGACCATGTGTTAAAACTACTGTTGTTCAGGCTGATGTGGTGTCCGTTTACGATTCTGGTCGGAATGCCCTGTGCTCTGGCAAGCGCACATACTGCAGCTGAGTAGCCCACGCAGGTCGTTGCAACCTTGCCACCCTGGCTGTTTGCACTCTTCTTCTTGTTTCTCATATTGTAGAGATTGCGGTACGGATCGACATACTGTTTCGTTCCGCTGGAAAATGCAATATCATCATAGTAGAAATTCTCTGCTACATACTCATAAATCTTCAAAAGCTTTTCGTAGTCCGTGCTTGCTCCCTTTACAACCTGATTTGAAACAGTCTTAAAGTATTTCACTTTCTTCGTTGTCACGGAAGCTACCTTTTTCGTCACCGGGTCACGGAAGCAAATGGATTTCACATCGCTCATATTGGTTTTCTTAAAATTGGAAACCTTTTTCTTGTTTGCCTTCTTATCCAGTCTTGCGTTTTCTTTCATGATTTTATCGTACTGCAAAATCGAGAACTGTCCGTTTGACACGCGGAAAGCACAGTTTTTATAGAAAACATCGCTTGTGCCGGTGCCTCTCTTCATCGTGATAATCAGCACATAGTCACCGCTGAGCGCTCCGCCTGCTCTCGGTACATAGTTCGGCAGACTGAATTCAAAGCGATAATAGTCGCCGGCATTTGTCGGGTAAACGCGGGTATACCACGCGCTCCTACTACCGGACTGTACTTTTCTGACGGATACATTGAACTCCGACGCCTGAATCGGAGTTTCCGCTTCCACATACAAGGAAGTTCCGTTTGCCGTCACATTCACAAAATTATGCTCTAAATTTTCGCTTGAAGTCAGACTCTGCACTTCCGCCGGAGTTCCTGCGCTTTTTACAGCTGCGGATGCCTGCAGCGGAATCATGGAAATTACCAGAGACAGTGCTAAGAGCAAAACCAGGCTTTTCTTTTTGTTCATTTTTGTTTTCCCCCTCTGTTTTGTGAGTTTCTTTGCTGATTGCATGCCATCTGAATCTTGACATACGAATAACAATTATATATAATGATTATATCCCGCACACCGATGTGCAAGTCAAGTGTTTTATGAAAAAATCTTAAAAAAATTTAAAAATTTTTTGAGATGTAAAAAGGTAGGTACTATATGCATAACGATAATAAGAATCTTTTTCAAATGGGCGAAGTAACCAGAGCTTTGGGGATTACACGCCGAATGCTTATAAATTACGAAGATCTAGGCTTAGTGAAGCCTGCATTCAAGGACGGCAACCGCGGCTTCCGTTACTATAGTGCCGACAACATCGTACACATTCGCCTGATTCGCACGCTTCAGAATTTAGGCTTGTCACTCACTGAAATTCGAAACTATTTTGATGATACAACGCATCTGAACGAGCAAATTGATCGTCTCGTTCGTCTCCGGAGCCAGCTTGACCAGTATATCGCTCAGCTTCAGCTTCGTCAGACGCACACAAGTATTGAGGAAATGGAGGTCTGCAATGTAACGCTTCCGGCCTTCACAGGATTTTCCCGTGAATTCCACGATGCAGATTTGGCACAGAAAACCGCAGAACTTCGTCAGGCTTATATTGATACCATGCACCAATATCGTTTGGATAACGAGCATAAAATGTGCATTCAGGTATCTGCGAACTCCGATTCTGACGGTCTGTACATCATTCCGGTTGCATCGGACAGCGTCGGTTCGTGCATCCGTAAATTCCCGCAGACATCTGCAATCTGCATCTATTACCGTGGTGCTTACGAGAACTTCCCACAGGTGCACAAGCGCCTTTTGGATTACGCTGCCGAAAACGGCTTGACACCGCACGGCTACTTCCGCAATATTTATATGGAAGGTCCGCCGACGCACGGTGCCAATAAAGATGCTTATGTTACGCAGATTGCTTTGCCGATTAAGTTCGCGAAAACAGAATAATCAAATGTACTAACTGAGGCAGTTCGCATGGAACTGCCTCAGTATTTAATTCTTTTAATCACGAATCTCCCAGTGTCCGCTGAAACCACTTCCGATATAAGAAATATTCGGTATGGATTTGATCCGTCGCTTAACGGTGGACACACTCACACCTAATTCCTGTGCAATGTCCTTTGTAGTAATTTTATTGTCTTGTCTTATCAATTCAGCAATTCGGCTCAAGACATCTTTTGAAGTGTCTTGAGTGTCATGTTGGATGCCAACTTGAGTGTCATGTTGAGTGTCATGTTGAGTGTCAGCTTGAGTGTCATGCTTATAATCAGATTCTTTCACTTGATTAACAAGTTTCCTTTCTCTTCTAAAAAGAATCGCCTTAAACCCGTCGCCGAATTCTTCAAACAGTGGAGCCGGCAAACCGTATTCCCGACATCTGTTTATAATCCTCGGCAAACCGGTTCCCCAAGCTTCGACAATATGCATATAATGAAACGCTTCTGCGATTGCTTCATTTCTGCATGTTGACTTTCCCCTCTTCGCAGTCTCTATGTCTAACCCTCCATAAAGCATTCCCGGAGAAGAGACCTCCATTCTATCGTCATAAATGCAGACCTGTATGCAGGATTTATCGAGATAGCTTCTGTGCAAAACAGCATTTGCGATGGTTTCTCTGATTGCTGATATCGGAAGTTCGTACATATCCCTTCGGTATATACCTTCGATTTCCGCACCCATATCAATGTGCCTCAAAACGAAGTGGTACGCTTCATCAATCTGTTCATATATTGGTCCCCTAAACTCTTTTCGGTCAATGAAGATGTCCCTGCTTGTTCCTTTAAACAAAGCGCATTGTATCTTAGCAGCCTTGTTCGTGTTATCCGTCAAAAGATTAAAAGCATGTGTCGGATATGGGTTTCTGCCAACCCTGCAAAGCACACCAAAGTCATGCAATTTTTCCAATGTCAATTCTTTTACCGTAAGTCGTTCCTCCTCTGTTTCACAAGAATCCATCGCGGTCTGCTTCATTTTTCTGCATAGCTTTAGTGCCTTTTCCTCATCATATTCGCAGCCGATTTCCTGAAGCGTGTCATAAGATATGTTTTGACCTTCCAACTCCAATTCCTGTAGCTTCCTCGCATCTGCCGGTCTGCTCGTCCCATTGATTCTGATATAGGTGCTGCTTTCTTTTCCTCTATTCGCAAGGTAATACGGTCTGAATTTTCCCGGCGCAATATCAATCGCAAGAATCGTTTTATCCTCTACCGTTTGTATTGAAATATCGGGCTCTATTTGCGGTGTGCAGGCATCCGAAATCATGTTCGATATCGAGTCTGACAGTTTAAACGGACTCTGCTCTCCTATGCCGCAGACGATACCGGTTTCGTCTTCAATGCCAAGGATTACCTGTCCTCCCGTACTGTTCGAAAAAGCGATAATATCTTTTAAAAGTTTTTCGTGATTGCTTGGAATCTCGCGCTTGAATTCAATGTTTTTGCTTTCTCCAAAATATGCTTTGTTAATCACATAATCACCCACTTTCATTTTTTGGAAAAACGCCGATAGTTTTAGTATATGTTGCCATATACTAAATTATATGCCATTGCGGAAACAATCACAAGAAAAAAATGAGGCAGTTCACATTTAACTGCCTCATTATTTTTCAACATTTTATATTCTATTTAATGGTTCTCCAAGCTTTGTTTGACCACTGTGTATAGTACTTCTGTCCGTCGATGACGCGAACGCCGCGAACTTTATAGTAGTAAGTGTTTCCTGCTTTGAGTTCTTTATTGTTCAGGTACTTCGACCAGCTGCCGTCTGCCGTCGTGAAGAATGCCTTCGTGCCGTAGCCGCTGTATCTCTTTACGGAGCGGTAGAATTCGAAATAGTCTACCTTGTAGCCCTTCGACTTCGTCCATGTCAGAAGCACATTTCCGTTCTTTGTCAGTTTGGACTTAAGAACGATGGTTGTGTTTTCGATGCCCTTGATGAGTTTTGCGTTCTTGTCTGCAGCCGGGTCGGTCGGTTCGGTTGGGTCGGTCGGCTCGGTTGTGCCTGCGCTCGTCGGGTCAATCGTTACCGTGTTTCCTGTCGCTTCTGCCGCAAGTTTCTTCAGTTCGTCCTGCGTGAAAGTCTTTTCGCCGCTTGGCGTCTGCACCGTCAGATTCGCATCGGTATCGTTGATGATGGACTGAATGAAAGATTTATCGAGGTTCAGCTCGAGCTTAGCGCCGTCCTTGACTTCGTTCTGCGAAACTTTGATGATGATTTCGCCGGACTTGTTTGCCTTCGCCTGCCTTAAGATTTCCCTCTGGTTCGCAGAGGAAACCGTAACTGTTGCAGTTGTCACACTGTTGCCGTTCGCGTCAGTCTTTGTTTCATTCTTGACTTCTGTCGGCGAGCTTGTTACTTTGCTGTCTATAGTTCCGGTTGTGATAACTTCGGTTCTCGTAGAGGAGCCACCGCTGCCGCCGGATGTTTTTGGGATGACGGTCAAAGTACCCGGCTTATAAGTGACATCATAATTATCTGCATTCGCAAGTGTAAGGCCTGAAATCTTAATCGCGTAAGTTCCCGTTTGTTCCAAATTCGGTGTCACGGTTTTGCCTTCCGCATTCTTGTACTCGTATTGTACATTTGTCTCATCAAATTTATCGCCGTTTACCAGTCCGTCTGCCTTGTAGCTGTTAGCCGGAAGCGTTCCATTGATGTATGCGTTTTGGTTGTTCACTGTGACTGTAACAGGTGCTTTGGAAACCGTAAGCTTAGCAATTTCGCTTGTTGCTGTTGCCGATTCTTGATTGTCCGTACGGGTTGCCGTTACTACGCAGTAATAATAGTAGTTGCCAACTGGTGTATCGGTTGGAACGCTGTAAGTCGCTGATGTTGTTCCTTCAATTTTAGTTCCGCCTGTATTGCTGTTTGTTGTATTCTTGTACCACTGATATTGTAAAGGCTTATATGCCGTATCGGTTGCGGCCATCGCCTTAACTGTAAAGTTTCCGGTTTTGCCGTATGTAATTTCAAGGTTTTTCGGTTGTTCCGAAATGGTAGGTGCCGTTACAGGAGCAGGATCCAGATCGTCCGTCACCTTCAAAATTAACTCTGTAGGGTTGGAAGCATGTCCGATTTCATAGCCATTTTTGTCACTCGTAATGTTTGTGCGGTAGTTTTTACCTGCAGCTGCACCGGTTGCGATGGTGACAGGTCTGCCGGCGGTAGGCAAGTCTTTCGTTGTCACACCGATGGTGCCGGTCAGGGGTTCGGTAATGGCAATCTTTACGCTGACCGTTTCATAGTTACTGTCTGATGTGTCACTATCCAGACATACATTGCTGTTCTCGTTTCCTGCCTTATTGCCTGTAATCGTGGCAGTGCCGGAAAATTTGAGTTCGGCTGCTCCGCCGCTATCATAAGCATTTTTCCTTGCTAATGCCGAAGCATATACACCGCCGCCAAACTGTGTGGCTGTATTTTCACTGATAGTACCGCCATCCATAATGAATTTAGATGTCCAGCTTACATATACGCCGCCTCCTACACCGTAACTTGCGGCGGTACTGTCAGCATTGTTATTTGTAATACTGCCACCATACATATGGAATTCAGATGGACCATACCAAACAATTCTCCTAACATGCACGCCACCGCCGCTCTTTGCAGTATTTCCGCTAATTTTTCCGCCATACAGTTTAAATATGCTTGCCTTTGTTGTATCAGAAACTCCTTCGACGCTAACACCCCCGCCGCCGATGTCATAGTTTGTTGTGTTGCCACTGATAATGCCGCCGAACATATCAAATGTGCCGCCGAGTACTTTCACACCTTTGCCTTCGCATTTAGTGCTGGATGCATCTGTGGCGTGCGTAATTTTGCCTTGTGCGTCGCCAGTCTTGCAGTCTGTCAATGTGAAGTGACCGGATACCTTAATGACATCAACTTCGTCAGTCATCCCGTCAGGATTCTTCATGGTTATGTTTTTGCCGTTCAGACAAAGAACTACGCCATCCGGCACGTCCCAGCCGCAATAGTCCTTGCCTATTCCGCCTCTGTACTCAACAGCACTTGTCAGTGTTACATCCTCGGTCAGGTAATAGTTACCTGCAGTATCCGGCAGGCTGTCTGTTCTTGTCCATGCCGTAAATTTGGTCTCTTCATCCGAAGTGTGGTCGCCTACCTCCGTGTGAGTCTTGCCACAGAGATAGTGCTTATGCTCGGTCGCAGGTGGAGTTAGATTTGTCTTGAGCACAAGTTTTCCATTGTCATAAGCAACAACATAATTGCTGTCATCGCTTACAAAATAGTTCTCATCGCCACTCTTTGCTTCCGTGGCAATGGTAACCGTGTCATCGCCTCCCGTTGGGGTCTTTGCCGTCTTCACGTCGATTTTCTGGCTGCCAGTCAGTGTACCGCCAATTTCGATGCTTGCGGTCTTTGTACCGCCTGTAGACATTCCAAGATAAACATTGTCGTCCTTGCTATTTGCCTTATTTCTCGCGATGACCGCATTGCCGGAAACATTAAATGTACCTATAAGTGTCCCATCTGTCTTCACTTCAACAAAGACACCACCACCGTTCTCGTCCGCAGCGTTTCCGACGATTTTACCGCCTTTCATGGCAAAAATACCTGCTGTGCTGGCCCATTGCGAAGAAACATGTACACCTCCGCCTATTCTTGCGGTATTTTTCTCACTATCCTCTGTGCCGCCGATGATGCCGCCTTTCATAGTAAAATCTCCTTGGTCAAGCACACCACCGCCCATATAGCTAGCTTGGTTTCCAGAAATAGTTCCGCCATACATTTTAAAAACAGTATCTTTAGTTGGATATGTACCCTGCGCTGCATTATATACACCGGCACCATTTGTGGCTTTATTTTCGGTGATACTACCTCCATACATTATAAAGGTAGCACCATTATGGTTCGTCACACCACCGCCATTGAAATTAGTTTTACTGCTATCGCTATCGTTGCCGGTAATATTGCCACCATACAAGAAAAATTCTCCTGTATTATACACGCCCTTGCCGAGAACACTCGTCTTATGGGTGATGCTGCCCTGCTTATCATCAGCTCGGCAGTCGCTCAGGGAGAATTCTGAATTCTCTCCAACGGTAATGACCTGACCTTGTGCTGCTCCTGTAATCGTATTGCCATTGAGACAGAGGTTCACGCTTCCCTCTGTAAGAATGGAAGCATCGAGTTCGATATTGTCGTCAAGATAATAACTGCCTTCTGGGAGTTTATACCGCTCCACATTACTCGTAGTATCTTTTGTCCATGCAGCGTCATCAATCTTCAGAGTTTCGCCATCCATCCAGATTTTCTTATTAAAGGTTATCTTCGACTCCTCCATCTGGTGGTCGCCTATCGCCTTACACTCCGTGCCGCAGAGGTAGTGCTCATGGCTTTCTCCTATTATAACAACTTTTTCTTTTTTACTATTATCATAAGATTCCCCATTCACGGTTACTACTTCTTCTAACGCTTTTGCTTCGCCTATCGTTGTTGACGTGGCTTTTGCCTTAATATAACTTCTGACAATCGTTATCGCACCCGTATTGCCCGATCCGTTCTCCTGGTCTCTGTTAAAAAATCCTCCTTGAATTCCGAATTTCGCTCCGGTACTGACTACATGGGAATCCGTAATTTCAACCGTACTCGATGCACAAATGCCAACACTTGCGTTGCTCAAAGCCTCTATGTCCACATTACTAATGGTAATTGACTCCGCATATGCCCAATAGCTATCATAGGCAAAGATAGCATCCGCCTCACTGCTCGTCACCGTTAATTTATCTCTATTTTTGCTGGTTCCCGAAATAGTAAGATCGTCTTGTGTCCAAATACCATGCGCAGTCGAGTTAATAGTATTATTTTTCCCGACAACGACTATATTCAAAGCACCATCTGCTTCAATGCCTATCGCAGTTCCATTATAAGTAAACCCTTTTAATGTCAATGTATTGGCCGTTTTATCATACACTGCATTATAGTCATCGGCACTTCCTGTCTTACCGTCATTCTTATAGTAGGTCACATCGGTACCCACCATCTCTACACCGCCAACTTTTACGCTGGCTGGCGTATCTCCGCTAGCTGCCCATGCGGTCTCAATCTGAAATACCCCCCTGGGTATCATCGTAAAGACCATGCACAGCGCAATCGCTATTGTGAATAGTTTTTTCTTCATTTGAATATAACCTCCTTATTTCTGTTTTGGTTATTTGCATGTGTTTCTTTTCGCAAGTCTATCACAAGCGTCTCGGCACTTCAATATTTGCGGAACGAAGGCGCAAATAGCGCGCCCAAAAGTCAACTTTTGATAAATATGCTCAATACTTATGTAAACAGCATACATCGTACATCCATGTTCATGTCAAGTAATTTATGAAAAGTTTATAAAAATAAGTCGAATTTTGGGGATTGTATGGCTGTTCTGCCGACAATGGCCGACAAAAAAAGCGAGTTTGCGTTCTAAATTCCGCAATCCTGCTGCAGGTTTCGCTCTCACCACCCCTTGACAAATTCAATTGAGTTTTGTATGATTAATGTGTCGTGTACATTGATGTGTACTTACATGTGTGTAGAAAGGGAATGTTATGGAAAAAAATTCAAACATTAAACAAAAGATTCTGCCTGATGCAGAAGATGATGCTAAACTTTTTAAAATCGGCGAGGTTGCCGACGCACTCGGGTTGACACGAAGAATTTTGATAAATTATGAAGATCTCGGTTTGGTTACGCCGACTGTGCGCAACGAGGGAAAGGGTTTTCGCTACTACTCGGCAGACAATGTTGTTCACATTCGCCTGATTCGCGCTTTGCAGAATCTCGGGCTTTCGCTTCCGGAAATCCGCAGCTACATTGAAGATAACGAACATTTGGACGATCAAATCGATCACATGATACTTTTGCGGGACCAGCTTGACCGCTATATCGCTCAGCTCAGGTTCCGTCAGGCGAGCGCAAGCAAGTTTGAAGTCGTTTCGACGACCCTTCCGGGGTTTACGGCATTTTGCAGGGATTTTGAGAGTGCGGATGTTGCAGAAAAGGCGACTCAGCTTAGACAGACTTATGTCGACGCACTAAAGCATTATCCGGTTGACAGTATCAATAAAATGTGTACGCAGATTCCGATTCAGCCTGCGTGCCTAACCGGGCACGGCGATCAAAATGCAGCGAATGGAGAGAGTGGCTGCTCCGGAGAACCTATCAAAGAAAGCGGTACCTTTATTATTCCCGTGACTCCAACATGCACGGGTCCCGACATTCGTCAATTTCCGTCGGTTGCGGCGATTTGTATTTATTACCGCGGACCTTATGAAAGCTTTCCGAAAATCCATGAGCAGCTTTCGGAATATGCCCAGGGCCACGACCTGACGCCGCAAGGTTTCTTCCGCAATATCTACATGGAAGGTCCTCCTACACACGGATCCAACAAAGACGCATACATAACGCAGGTAGCTATGCCGATTAAGTTTGCTTCGGTATAGCGTGTAAATGTAAAACGGGCACGGAAACCTCGGCTTTATCGAGGTTACCCGCCCGTTTGTTTTTTTGTCATTTTTCGTCAAGCGATTTGGAGTTTTGTC
>ERZ779889.2426-NODE-2426-length-15427-cov-2.702251_pt1 | contig 15427 bp, 11 predicted proteins | sample MGYA00511030_ERZ779889 | MGnify/ENA primary metagenome ERZ779889 (study PRJEB29588, sample SAMEA2160616) | human gut metagenome | biome: human gut; feature: human-associated habitat; material: faeces | place: Denmark | collected 2008/2010 ...
GTATTCCGATAATTCCTGTGGTTTTAATCCGACAATTTCTTTGCCATCAATACAGATCGATCCGCTGTCAACAACATCTAATGCACCGATGCAATTAAGTAATGTCGATTTGCCGGAACCACTCGTTCCCTGAATCACGCACATCTCCCCTTTTTCTACTCCGGTACTGATCCCTTTCAGGACCTGAATATAACTTCCGTCTGCACCATAACTTTTTTTGATATCTTTTACTTCCAGATACATATTTCTTCCCCTTCCTGATCCTTACAGCCGCTATCGGTTTGCATTCATGCAAACCGATCCGCTTTTGATCCTTGCATCATCTTATTGATAAATATTCTCATTAAAATAACACTGTTATGTTAATGAGTTTTTAATAGCTATATATCTTTCGATGATCTCTTCCGATATATAGCTGATGATTAACATTTTTGCTTTAAACTTTTTACTTTTAATTTTTACTTTATGAGCCGCTAATGCTCTGTAAAAAGTGCATCCCATCCTCCTCTCAGATACGTTACGATCGGACGGATATACTGTTGCGCTTCTTCCTCAGAGGACACATGCGTCAGCAGATGAATAAACACATCAACCTGCATATGTGCGATCCAGTGGATCAGATATTCGCTGACCGGTTCATAACCTTTATGCTTTTGTAAAAGTTTCCCATAATTTGCATAATGCTTTGCGTAAATTCTACAAATTCATCAACGGTATGTTCAAATCGCGAACCCAGTGATTTATTCACAAGAAGCTGAAACGCATCGTAATACTGATACAGATAATGGATGATCTGTATCGAAGCCTCTGCATCATCCATATGATCTTCTTTTTGCTGTTCTGCCGTTGTGATCTGCTGCATCTCGTCTTCATAATGCTGTAACATGATCTTTTTTAGAATTTGCAACGGCTCTTCTACCAACTCTGCAAAAAGAGCTTCTTTTCCTTCAAAGAAAAAATACAACGCTCCTGTTGTCACACCGGCATTTTTGCAAATATTTCGAAGCGATGCCTGTAAATATCCTTTCTCAAGAAACTCTTTTTTTGCACTTTCCAGAAGCCTTCTTTTGGTTTCTTTCTCATCTTTTACTGCTTTCGCCATATCAAGTGCCATCCTTAAATTGTTTTTAACATCAAATAACACTGTTATGTTAGCATAACAGTGTTACGTTGTCAAGAAATTTATTTTTTTATTTCAAATAGAATTCTGCTGTCATTTCAAACATTATGAAATGCTGTTCCAAACAGAGTTTTGTTATCTCTCTGAATACGTTTGAAATCTATTTCGGATTATGTTTCTATTTCAAAATATTCTTTTCCGTATCAATATCAAACAGATGAATCTTATCCACATCGAGACAGATCGCACACTCCGAACCGATTGCACGATCCGATCTTCCTTTTACCACAACAGCAATATGGGTATTTTTTCTCTTTAAGAAAAGATTCGTCTGCGCTCCTAAAAGTTCCTGTGCTTCTACGTTCATTTTGAGTCCGTCGCCGCCTCTTGACATATCTAATATCTCAACATCTTCGGGGCGTACACCGACAAAAACTTTCTTACCGATATAATCTTTTTGTTCGAGCTTTTCTCCCTTCTCTTTTGGCAGGTCAATGCGATGATCATGAACCATTAAGAAATATTTCTTATCACGGTAAAAGATCTTGCCATGTAACAGATTCATCTGCGGCGAACCGATAAACTGTGCGACAAAAACATTTGCCGGATTCCGGTATAATTCTTCTGCCGAAGCTACCTGCTGTACGATTCCGTCTTTCATGACAACAATCTTTGTTCCAAGTGTCATCGCTTCTGTCTGATCATGTGTCACATAGATAAAAGTCGTCTTTAACATCTGATATAAATGATGGATCTCGGCACGCATTTTATTACGAAGTTTTGCATCTAAGTTTGATAATGGTTCATCCATTAAAAATACTCTCGGATTTCGAACCATTGCACGACCAATCGCTACACGTTGTTTCTGTCCACCGGAAAGTTCTTTCGGCTTACGGTCAAGGATTGTTTCGATATCCAGAATCTTTGCAACTTCCGAAACCCTTTTTTGCATTTCTTTTTTGGTAATATGCTTGAGTTTCATACTGTATGCAATATTTTCAAAAACAGTCATATGAGGATAAAGTGCATAATTTTGGAAAACCATTGCCACATTGCGTTTGTTTGGTTTTACCTGATTCATAATCTGTCCGTCCATCCATAACTCACCGCTTGAAATCTCTTCAAGTCCCGCGATCATACGAAGTGTTGTGGATTTTCCACAGCCTGACGGTCCGACAAATACAACAAATTCTTTATCTTCTATTGTAAGATTAAAGTCATTTACTGCTGTTACTTTATCATCATATTTTTTAAATACATGTTTTAATTCTATTGCTGCCATATCCATCCTCATTTCTTTTTGCCTGTTTTTATCGGCTTTTCATTTTATCTGCATAGCCTTTCATTCTACAGACAGAGTTCTTTTCGTCTGTAGCAATCGGCATTTCTCTTTTATCTGCATGACCTTTTTTATGCTACAGGCAGTTTTCTTTTATCTGTTTTAATTGACATTTCATTAACTGCTTTATATACATTGGTCAGCCAAATAATCCGGGATTTCTCCGATATTTTCCAACACAATATCTGCCTCTTTTTCCAATTCTTCATAAGTTGCCAGTCCACTCAAAACACCTGCTGCCGTTGCATGACACCGGTGTGCAAAAAGCATATCGTTTAGCGTGTCTCCTACAACCATGATCTCCTGTGCCTGCAGATCATATTTTTTTCGAAAGCGTTCAAACATATCGGTATCCGGCTTTGGTTTCATACTTCCATCATCCCACCCAAGGAAATCAAAGTACGAAAGAATGCCGAGCTTTTGAAAACATCTTCTGACTGCGTTATCGGTATCGGCTGTTGCCAGTCCGATCAAAACATGCTCCTGATGCAGACGATCAAAAAGTTCTTTTAGCGGAACGATCTGCTGATAAGAAAATTCTTTGCGACCGATCACACTTTCAAACAATACGGAAAGCTGCTGTCCTGCCAGCTCTTCGTCCGGTTCGACATCTTCTTTTTGCAATGCATCACAGATACTTTTTGCAATCTCAGGGTAGGTCTGGTAAGCAAGCGGTGCTTTTGCATCGATCGTATCATTGATCACTCCCATTGCTTCTAAGATCACCTGTTGTAATTCTTTCGTATCTGTTAATCCATTGACTTGCAAGAACAATCGTGCTACCTCTTTTGCTGCTTTAAGCCAGAGAGAGTTAAAATCGATCAACGTTCCATCTTTATCAAACAGGATTCCTTTTATCAACATCTGTCTGCTCCATTTCTTCTAATACTTCATCGCTTTTTATAAAAGACTAATCCATTTCTTCTAATGCATCACCAAGCTGTATAAAACGATGTTCCTTGGTTCCGTAGTACAAAGGATTCGTATATGCCATGAAATTTCCATCACTGTCCCGCACTTCAAAGCGAAGCCACTGCCATCCGCTTCCCATAACCGAATAGTAACATTCCCAGCTATACGTATCGCCTTGTTTTTTGCCACCCGGTACTTTGATCTTTTGTATCTGTTCTCCTAAGACACCATCCCGGTAACTTACTGCATAAAGCTCTGCTGGTGTCTTTGCATCGGTTACCTGTATACGGATCGTGATCGTTTCTTCTTCGATATGATCTCCCGGAAGGTATTCTTTCCATTTTCCTTTGGCTTGAAAAGAAATGTTACAATGTCTTGTCACACAGACGTGTCCTTTTTTGACATTGGAAAGTAACTTTTCCGGACTCAGCCCTTCTGCATAGACAAACGTTGCCGGATCACCGGCTACAGAATGTTCCTTTGCTCCCGGATAATATTCATCGGGCAGATTATGTGCATCACTGCCTCCGACTCCGGTAATGCGATATCCGTCTTTGTGTAACAGATCCAAAAAGTCGATTGTCTCGTCATTGGCTTCCTTTGCGTACTGATACGTCGGATCATTAACAATCTCCATGCAGGAAATATCTTCTAATGCAATTTTTTTGCATTTCCATTTCCAGATATGCAAGAACGGATGATTGATACTGACAAGCCAGCCTTTTTCTTTTGCTTCCTGAATCTGCATCAGAAGATAGTCTTCTAAATCCGGCTGATTCATATGCTCCATGATCGCTGTGATGTAACCCGGATACTGCGTAATTCCAAAAAGGTTGCAATGACCAAGCCCTGTGGTGATCTCAACGCCCGGAACCGGCATGACCGGAGTATCTATCCAGCCTGTGTGAACCAGATTATGCTCTGTTGGCACATAAAAGTCCATTTGCATCTCTTTTGCAAGCTTCATCGCATCTTCCACAGTCTGCTTTCCATCAGACAATCTCGTATGCGTATGAAAATCACCTTTGTACCATCTTGTCTGTTCGTTATATATTTTCTTTCGGTCATAACGGTTAAAAACCATTTTTCCATCCGTAAGATCATCTATCCAGCATGATGCACCGATCGACTGTGTCAAAGACGGGTCTGTACTGTCGGTATCGATCGTTATCTGTACCGTAACCGGAAGTGTTCCTTCATAGCGTTCCAGATATTCTGTAAAGATCCCGAGTGCAATCCGGTAAATGCCTTTCGGAAGGATGCCCGGAACACCACCCACCGTTGTATTCTGCGGTGATGTTCCAATGCCAATCTTTTGTTCTCCATAACCTAGCAGCTTTTGCAAACGCATCTGCCCATTGCTGTCAAAGATCACCAAAAAGCTTCCATATTCGAATTCTTTAGGATATTGCACCTGTAAAAAGAGCTGTTTTGTATCTTCTTTTAACGCAATCTCCCGATACAATATCGGATCAGAGTGACGGTCTATACTCCATGATAACTGTTCTTTCACGATTTCCTACATCCTTCTATTATACATTTTGCGTTTTACTGTATCGCATTCAATGCTTTCTACACTGTCTTTTGCGTTTTACTACATGGCATTCAAAGCTTTCTGCATTGTCTTTTGTACTTTACTGTACCGCATCCAAAGCTTCCTGTGCTGTCTTTTGCGCTTTATCCAGTGCTTCTTTTGCAGACTTGCCTTCAATCTCTACTTCATCTGCTGCGATCTTTAATGCATCCCAGATCTTTCCACCTGTCGGATCTTCCGGAAGAATAGAACCATGCATTGCCTGCTGTAACGGAACAAGTGCCTGTGGATGATCTTTTGCGTAAGTCTTAAACTTCTCTACATCCTGTGTTGATTTTCTTACGGCAACATAACCTGTATTCATAGACCAGTTTGCCTGATTTTCAGCTGTTGTAAAATATTTCATAAATTCATAGACACCTTGTTTTTCTTCGTCTGATGAATTTTCTAACATCACTAACTGTAATGCATTTGCTGTCGGTGCGGAAGCGTTGCTGCCCCAGCCCGGCTGTTCCATTGCTGCAACTTTTGTAAAGTCAAGATCTGCCTGATCTCCTGAAGATCCTGTATATCCACCTGCTTTGTTTGCAAGAACATCATCAATTGTCTTGTACCAGTATTCCCAGCCCTGACCACCGGAATGGATCTTCATGGTCTTATCATCATGAATCCAGCTGCGGAAACTGTCCCAAACTTCTACCCATGCATCGGAATTGATCTCAACGGTTTTACCGTCTTTACTTAGAATGCTTGCACCATTGCTTAACGCAGCATCTACCATATTGTCTTTGCCCCACATCGGCTCCCAGCCTGCCATCTTGCTGTTCTTTTCATGAATCTTTTTTGCAGCGGCACTCAGATCCTGCCACGTTTTGATATCGGAAGCATTGATCCCTGCATCTTTGAATGCTTTAATATTGTAGTACATTACCTGTGTTGTTCCATAAGCAGGCAATGCGAATAACTTACCGTTGTCATCATATCCCTGATTTAAAAACACATCGAGATAATCTGATTTATCAAAATCTTTATCCTTGTCTACAAAAGGCTGGATATCGGCTGTCAGCTTTTTATTCGAAAGGTTTCTTGCTTTATCTACATCTAACAGTGCCATGTCCGGTGCTTTCTTTCCGGCAATACCTGCCTGTAATTTCTCATATGTTTCATCATAATCTGCCTGTGTAACAGTGTTGATATGATATTTTTTCTGTGATTTGTTGAACGCATCAACAGTATCCTGTAATACATTAACTGCTGTCTTACCACCGGAGAACCAGAAGTCTACCTCGACTGCTCCGTTTGCATTTTTCTTTGCTGTACTGTTCTTTGCACCTGTTCCGCAACCTGTTACCGCCATTGCAGCGATCGTAACCGAACATAACATTGCTACTAATTTTTTTCTCATTTCTTTACCTCATTTCTTAGGTTTTTTAACCTGTTTCATTTCTAAATTGATCCAAACTTTCGAACCGCACACACGGCCCCGGTAACTGTGCACGTTACATTTTTACGAAAGCATCAAAAGCATCCACTCTTTTGACACTCCCGATATCTATATAAAAGGGACTACCCCTTCATACCGGTATCTCCACCGATTCCATTGATAAACCACTTCTGTGTAAATGCAAATAAGATCAGAAGCGGAAGAACAATGATCGTACTTCCTGCCATAACAAGCGGCCATTCTGTTCCATACGAGCCACCTTCAATGAAGAATCGCCGCAATCCCTGAGATACCAGACTTTTATCCGGATCATCCGTGATCAGGGATGGCCACATATAGCTGTTGTAACAGGTAATAAAGTTCATCAAACCAAATGTAATAAACGATGATTTCGTCATTGGTGCGACGACTCTCCATAAAATTTTCCAATGACTTGCTCCATCGATCCTTGCTGCCTCGATCAATCCCATAGGCACTTGCATAAATGCCTGTCGTAATAAAAAGATTCCAAAAATGCTGACGCAGTTTGAAATGATCAGACCTGTAAATGTATTTAACAGATTCATATCTGCCAAAATAATATAAGACGGAATATACGTTGCCGCGGTAGGCAGCATATAGGTTCCCATAATGATCGCAAAGAGAAGCTTTCTTCCTCGAAACTCCATAAAAACAACTGCATAAGCGATCAATGCTCCAAAAAGAAGCTGTAATGCCAGCGTCAATGTTGATACAAATAAACTGTTCCATACATAATGTAATAATGGTGAATCAGAAAAAATCGATTTAAAGTTTGCCCATTGCGGTACTTTTGCAAAGAATACGGAAGTATCCATAATCTCTGCTTTTGTTTTCAACGCACTTACGATCATCCAGACAAACGGAAAGATCGTAAAGATACCCGCTATCGTAAGCAAAAGAAGCCTGATCGCTAACATTCCTCTTTGTTTCCATCGTTCTATTTTTTCCATGTTTATCCTCTTTTCTTATCAGGATCATAACCTGTATGTTCTATTTCATATTGATCTTTTTTCTTTTTCTGTCACAGACATTTGCTGCCTGTCTGTTCTAATAATGTACCCATTTTTTAGAAGCGACGAACTGTAGCAATGACAAGATCACGGTAATAATGATCAGCACAATCGCAACTGCGGTTGCCTGCCCCATGTTATATTCTTCAAAGCCAAGCTGATAATACATATATAAAAGTGTTCTTGTGCTTCCTGACGGTCCACCCTGCGTTAAGATCTGAATCTGGTCATATGCCTGAAGCGAATTGACCATTGTAATGATCACTAAGAAAAAGGTTGTCGGTGAAATACTTGGAAATGTCACGTCACGGAAACGCTGCCAACTGTTTGCTCCATCCAGTGCATTTGCTTCATAGAGTTCTTTTGGTACTTTCTCAAGTGCGGTGATATAAAAGATCATTGCATAGCCAAGACTTTTCCAGATTGTTACGATAATAACCGCAAGCATGGAAGTCTTGGAACTGTTGATCCATTGCAATGCCGGTAAGTGTAAGAATTTTAAAACCGCATTGGCAATTCCGACATCCGGTTCATATATCCATGTCCAGACAATAGAGATCGCAACGGTTGGTGTGATCCATGGTGAAAAGAGAATGAATTTAAAAATGCCATCTCCTTTGAATGCTTTCTGTAAAAGCAATGCAAGTACCACGCCACCGGCAATCGTAGGGATTACGGTTCCGATTCCAAAGATAAAGGTATTCCATAATGCTTCATAAAAACGTGCATCCTTAAAAAGTGATATGTAATTCTTAAAACCGATGATCGAATACTCCGATGACATATAATCCCAGTCTGTAAAACTCAAATAAAGTGATCTAAGGATCGGATAGATCCAGAACACAACCAATGGAAGAAGTGCCGGTATGACAAATGCCATGACGCTGCACCATCTTTTCCAGTTAAATTTCCTACTCACAATCATTCCTCATTTCTTTTGCTTGGTTTCCTTTTTGCAGCAGATAATAAAACAGAAGCATTCCGGCTGCTGTCCCCGGAAGTGACCACCAGATACCATCGAGTCCGAGCTTAATCGGAAGAAGAAAAAGTAATCCCGGTGCTAACAAAAGGCTTTCACCATATGTTAATAGAAAGGCTTCTTTTACATTCTGTATCGCACTTTGCTCTGCTATATGGAATTTAACAAATCCCATCATACAAAAAGCCAAAGCACTTATTTTCATGCCATGTACAAAGAGTTGGCAACCTGTTTTTGACATGCCAAACCATGTACCGATAACCGGAATACTGAATGCTGCTGCCACAAATACAAGGATACTTAACCCTGCCAGCAAAAACTTTGCTCCTCTTTTGATACAGCGAAGTTCTTTTTGATCTCCTTTGCCATATGCAAAGCTCATCAATGGCAAAGCCCCCTCGCCTACACCTTGCAATAAAGACTGTACCGGAAAGACCAGATACGATATGACTGCATAAACTGCTACTGCTTTTGTTCCGCCATACCGCAGACATTGCCGGTTCGTAAAGATCAAAACGATTGTGGCTGACATTGCCACGCCAAATGAAGCAACACCCATCGACAGAATCCTTCCGATCCGGTAAACACTCTGCTGCCAGACCGTAGCACAACGAATCCATACTCCGGTTTTCTTTGCGATCAGGAAAAGTCCTGCCACGCAGACAACACTCTGTGCCAGAACCGTTCCGCAGGCTGTTCCCCGTATTCCCATATGAAATACAAAAAGAAAGATCGCATTTGCTGTCATGTTAATGATCATTCCAATGATCGTGACTACCATTGCGGATACTGCCATACCGATACTGCGAAGAAGCGGGATCACACCTGCACCTACGACCTGAAAAAGACTTCCGAGTAATATAACTTTCGTATATTGCTCCGCCAATGTAAAAATGATTCCTTTTGCTCCAAACAAAGAAAGCAATCCGTCTTTACAGATACCAAGAACCAACAGTAATGCAATGCCTGTTATCAAAAAAAGAAGCTGTGTCTGCAAAAGTACGCTGTCTGCTGCCTTTTGCTTTTTCTTTCCGCAAAAAGAAGCATATAAGATACTTCCACCTGTTCCTATGCCGGTTCCTGCTGCCGTGATCAATGCTGTAACGGGCCATGCAATATTGATTGCCGCCAGTCCATTGTCTCCCTGTGCATTTCCGATAAACAATCCATCTATTACCGAATAAAGTCCGGTTAATGTCAAAGCAATAATTGCCGGTACACAATTTTTTATCAACAATCTGTTCATCTGCTTATCCTTTCATCCGGTGCTGTATCCTTCGGACAACTAAAAGAGTAGCACAGCATTTTTTTGCAAACTATCATGACAGCGTAAAAAGATTGTAATAAAAAATTTACATAACAAGAGGAGGATTTTACATACAAGAAAAAAGAAAGCCGCCACTTTACATCACTGTAAAATGACGGCTTATGCACGTTTTTATAATGAATCGTTATTCTTTTACTGCCAATACTGCCGGTGGCTTTGCTAAAATTCCTTTGACCGGAATATAACTGATCAGCAGGTTTAGTACATATAACGCTGCGATCAGCGCAACCGAAGTCCACCATGGGAAGATCAGTCCGAGTTCCAAAGACGGAATCGAACCAAAGAACTGTATCACACCACTTACGATCAATACAGTCGGAAGCACTGTATAGGATGTGATCAAAAGCATTTCTAAAAGATAGGCTTTGATAATACTTCCCTGTGCGATTCCGATCAGACGATATACCGTCAATTCTTCTGTACGTGAAGTGACATTGGACTTGATCGTAAAGTAAATGATAAAAAGAGATACCAGAATAGCCGCAACCATGATCAGACGGCTTCCCGATGCACGTTCTTTTTGTTTCTTCTGATAATGTGCAATCTGCTTCTGACTTGGCGAATACGCACTTAATGTAAAGATATCGCTATATTCCTGTGCTGCTTTCTTTAATGCTGCGATCGTCTTTTTCGTATCTTGCGTATAAACGTTATATCCTTTTGATGTAAGAATAAATTGATTACGAAGCTCCTGACAGTCCTTATCATTTAAAATATATTTTACATGAAAGGTATTCGGAAATGCACCGACGATCGTATATTCATTTCCATTTTCCATAGTAACTTTGTTGACTTTTCTGCGCTTGTATCCTTTCATCTCTTCCTTAGACACCATGATCTCATGATCTCCTAATGTCTGCTTGTCATATTGTCCCGGATATTCTTTCTGAAGCTGCTCAAGCGTTGCAATCTTATCACCGTTGATCGAAATACCCATTGCCGTATATTGATCCATATAAATGCTTGGCTCTCCTTTATCGGAAATACCAACGATTTGGAACGTATCTCCGGTGATATCGGATGTCAGATGTTCATTTAAGAACGATTTTACATCCCGATAAATCGCCTGATAAGAATTACCTTCAGCGAAAAATGTATCAAAGAGCCAGCGGTCTACCACGATCTCATTTCTCTTTTCCGGCATTCTTCCATAGATCAGATCTTTCTTGCTGACTTCGTTTAAAGAAACATACGAAAACTTCTTAAAAACAACACCGGAAGATGCTAACTGCCGGAAGCTGTCGCATTGCAAACTTAAAGCCCCGCCATTGGAACGATAGATATCAGAATTTGCACCGGTGAATGCATTTTTCTGACAAAATGCTTCAAATGCTTTGTCATATTCATCATCGTCAACACTTGCCTGTGGCGAGATACCCACTGTAACATAATGCGAGTCCTCGGATACAACATCTCTCTCATTGTAATATACACCGTTTGTGAAGTTTGCGATCGTGATCGTCAGCATAACTGCAGCAACCACAAGAATTCCGACAATAAATGCCTGCTTTTTGCCCATCAGACGAATGTTTTCCAAGGCAAGCTTCCAGATTTCTTTTTTACTAAGCTTTGCCTTCTTATGATCCTTCAGACGAGGAAGAGAAAACTCAAACTCTTCTACATCTTCCATATCAATGTCGGGCTTTGTATCATCGATCATTTCACAACCGGCTTCTGCTCCTTCAAAAAGCACATCATAGTTTTCAAGATTCTGAATGTAAAGCTTTCCATTCTTCCATGCAAGATTCAAACGGATCTTATCCTGTGTCTGTTCCTCTTCGTAAACATGGATCTCATATTTGTCATTCTCGACAACATCCGTACATTCCATATCCTGTAGATAGATATTTCCGTCATCCATTCTCTGATAAGCCGTCTGGTTTTTGTTTTCATAATCCTTTACAATACAACCGTCTGCGATCTCAATGATCCTGTCTGCAAAAAATCTGGCGATCCTCTTTTCATGCGATACCAGTATAACCAGACAATCTTTTGCAATACTTCGCAAAATGCTCATGGTACGCAGTGTATTTTCTTCATCAAGGTTTCCGGTCGGTTCGTCCGCCAAAATGATCTTGGACGATTTTACTAATGCTCTTGCGATCGAAACTCTCTGCTGCTGACCACCGGATAACTGTGATACCAGTTTTTTCTTATACTTTGCGATGTCTAACTTCTGTAAGACATACTCAACCCTCTGATCCTTTTCCTCTTCGGAAATATCAAATGTATTTAATGCAAGTTTGACATTATATGCAACGGTATAATCCTGCAACAGATAGTAGTTTTGAAAAATATATCCGTATTTGTCATTGCGAACCTTTTCTACTGCCTTAGAATCATATTTATTTAATGTGATCCCCTCAATCTCCATTGATCCGCCCTGAAAGGTATCAAGACCACCGATCGCATTTAACAGCGTTGTCTTACCGGAACCGCTTTCTCCTAAGATACATACCAGTCCCTTATCTTCGAAAGTTACGCTGACACCTTTTAAAGCATGAAGCTCATTTTTCTTTCCTTTATTAAAATATTTCTCTAACTGATTTACTTTGATCATGATGCCATCCTCCCCTTCAGAAGCTTATTAAAGGAACGTACTGTTGCATATTCCAAAAGCAGATTATAGACAAAGAAGCAAAGATAAGCGGCAATACCATAATAGATCATCATTTCCCTGATCACCGGAATGCCCGCCGCATATAACCCAAGCATAACTACTACGACTGCCAGAATGGCTTCGATACAGTAACGTGTCATTTCAAAAAGGCTGATCTTATTGATCATATGGATCTGCATACCCATGGATTTCATCACAAAAAAATCTTTGATCTTGATCTTCATTAAAGAACGCAGGATCAGGATTTCTACGATGATCAGAACAAGAAGGATTCCGACGGAGATTCCGATAAATACCAGACGATCCATCACTTTATTTTCATTATAATTTACAGAACTGATACGATAGGTGCTGACTGCTGTATAACCTGCCTTTTCGATATCACGGATCACCTGATCTGTCTTTGTATAATTTTTGATATATACAGAGCACTGCGTACTTTTTCTTGTGAAGATCTTGTTGAAAAATTCCTCACTGACTTCCAAGATCGCACCACTCTGGTCATTTAGCTTATCGGTTACGTGCAGATTTTGTCTGACATCATCCAGTTTTAAGGTTTCTTTCGAAAGACCTTTCCGGTTTGTATTAAATTGAACCGTAAGTGCATCATCCCCCGGAATAATGTCTTCTACAGGGCTCGAATAGGTATCATATCCGACAGGCTGTAATAAATGATTTCTTGAGACTCTGGCTTCGCTTCCTTTGAGCTTATCATTGATCACAAGATAGAATTGGTTGCTTCCAAGGTAATCCTGTGTTTTCAGATCAAACGCATAAAAAAGCGTACCCGGGTCCCCATCCGCAGCAGCCGAAAGCATATGACACAGATCATTGTCAAAATAAATCTGGGATGTCTTTTCTTTTAATACACCTACGACTTTGAACTTATTATGATAATATGTTTCTGAACCCATGATATTGGATGAAGTGAAATAAATTTCAATGCTGCTGTTTAGCCTCTTTTTCCCGTCTTCATATAAAACGATCTCATTGCGGTTCTTTGGCAGACGGCCCTTCTTTAGGTCTTCTTTTGTAATACAGGTGGCCGAATGCATAAATTTAATCCGATGAAGGAATTTTACATTTTTATCATCATGATACTGACTGCGTACTCCTGTAGACATTTCCTCATGTCCATCACTCAGTGCATAGGATGTATTTTGTGATCCGGTTGTACCATATGTATAAGTATAGTCTTTTCCTTTATCCACATAATAGTTAATATCATTTGCATAATCATACCGGTCTGCTGTCACTACGTTTCTGATCTTCTTTAACTTTGCAACATCCTTTGTAGTCATGGCACTTCCGTCTTTTTTACGAACAGAAAGTCTGCTGTCGTTTTTCTGATAAAAGATATCTCTGTCTTAATTTTTTGTCTTCGTATCATCTGCATTCGCAAATAGCTCACCGATAAAAACAAAAGAAATTACTGCCGTCAGAAACAAAAAAGTTCGAAACAGCCACGCTCTTGACTGCTGCGTCTTCGTATTCATACGTGCAAAGATCCTCGCAATACGGTATTGTTTCTTTTTCCATTCTTTCGTCTTCGTTTCTGCTGTGATATCTTCTCTTTTTGCCGCAGCCTTCACTTCCTGCTCTTTTTTGCTGTCTATAGCAGTTTCCCTCTTCTCATTGACCGGTACATCGACGACAACTTCTCCATCATGCAGACGGATCTTTCTGGTGACATAGGGTTCTGCCTGATCATAATTATGCGTAACCATCAAAACAAGCTTATCTTTTGACAGTTCCTTTAAGAGCTGTATGATCTGGTCTCCGGTCTCGCGGTCCAGATTGCCGGTCGGCTCATCTGCCACAATAATAGATGTATTTTTAGCAAGTGCTCTCGCAATTGACAGTCTCTGCTTTTGTCCACTCGATAATTCCGATGCACGCTGCTTTTCCAGTCCTTTTAATCCTACTTTTTCAAGATATGTTACTGCCTGTCTTGCAGCTTCCTCTTCCTGATATCCCATGATCAAAAGGGCACTTTTTATATTCTCTAATGTAGTATAATGTCCGATCAGGCTGTAATTTTGAAAAACAAATCCGATCTCATTTCTTCGGAAGTTCTCCCAATCCGCTGCATCATATTGAAAGGTCGGTTCCCCGCAAAAAAACATTTCCCCATCATCAAATGCGTCCATTCCGCTGATCACATTAAGCAACGTTGATTTGCCGCTGCCGCTCTCACCTGTGATCGCCACGAATTCACCAATCTTAAATTCCAGATTTATCTTACGCAATGCCTGCGACATCAGACGCGCCTGCATACCGACCGTTGCCGCGCCCATGTTGCCCTCAATCTCCTGCCGGGGCACCAGCGCCGCCACCGAGTCCACAACCACCACATCAATGGCGCCGGAGCGCACCAGTGACTCGCAGATAGACAGCGCGTCCTCGCCGCAGTCCGGCTGGGAAACCAGCAGATTGTCGGTGTCCACGCCCAGCGCCTTGGCGTACACGGGATCCAGCGCGTGCTCTGCATCTATGAAAGCCGCGTCACCGCCCGCCTTCTGTACCTCGGCAACGATATGCAGGGCAACGGTAGTCTTACCGGAGGATTCCGGCCCGAATATCTCGATAATACGTCCGCGCGGCACGCCGCCGATGCCCAGTGCCGCGTCCAGCGACAGCGAGCCGGTATGCACCGCCTGCACCGCCATGTGCTGGTTCTCGCCCAGCTTCATGATGGCGCCCTCGCCGAAGTCGCGCTCGATCTGCTTCATCGCCGTCCGGAGTGCCTCGCGCTTTGCCTCCCGATCCGCCTCGTATGCCACCATGGGTGCCAGGGGTTTCTTTGTCTGCTGCTTTGCCGCCATATCTGCTGCCAGCCTTTCTGTCTTTGATGCTCCTATTATACACGTTGCCGCACGGTTTGTCAAGGGGTTTTGAAAATTTTTGTTCCTTTTTTGGCAAAAATGTATACGTTAATTTCTTCGCAATGAAATCCTGTTCCGATTTTGGAATTTCCACAGACGTTGCCACGCCGGTGTGCGGCAGGCACGCAAAGCAAAAGGATCCCCGCAGAGAGCGTGATCCGCTCCGCAAGGATCCTTTGTTGAGAAATCCGGAAGGCTCGTCCGGGGAGTTCCCCGGAGGTCTCACACGCCGATCC
>ERZ779889.2427-NODE-2427-length-15402-cov-3.219978_pt1 | contig 15402 bp, 14 predicted proteins | sample MGYA00511030_ERZ779889 | MGnify/ENA primary metagenome ERZ779889 (study PRJEB29588, sample SAMEA2160616) | human gut metagenome | biome: human gut; feature: human-associated habitat; material: faeces | place: Denmark | collected 2008/2010 ...
CTTTCATACTTGATGTGTAACTATTCAATCCTTTCAACAATTACTCGCTTCGTGAACTCAAATGTCACATCTGATGAGCTGCTATTTTCCCTGTTTATCAGTTTATCCACACAGCTTACTCTTCTGTCTTCTCTTTATCCACATCTTCCCCAAGGAAGAACACACGATAATACATTTCCAGAGATTCCAGAAGCTCTCTTTTGTCACGCTGGAGTTCCTTGATCTTCAGCGCACTTCCGATCTCATCAAAACGGGCATCTGCCTCCAGTGCTTCTGTCTTAAACTGCAGGCTTCCGTCCTCGTCAAATTCCAGTGTCAGGATCCCGCCTACATCCTCTGTGAAAAGCACGCACATGATCTGCAGTTCCTGCTTTACTGCTTCCGGAAGGGACGCAAAATCCTGGTTAAAATAATATTTCTGCTCATATGAGCTTGCTCCGCAGAGCACAATGTTATCCTGATACATAAATACTCCTTTATTTATAACATAAATTCATCATAAAACATTGCCGAAAAACTACTGCCGGAAATTTTATCCGATCTGTATTTCTCTATTTTTACACATAGCTGTACAGTCCTCGCACAGAAACTTCTCCAGAATTTACTTCTTCAATGGTGCCGTCTGCACGTTCCACCAGAAGTTCCCCGCCGGCGTTGATTCCTCTTGCGATTCCCTCGTACGGATCGTTCTGATCCAGCACACGTACCGGCTGGTTCAGATTGGCCAGAAGTTTCTCATAATCCGGTTTCAGGCCGCTTAAGTCTTCTGTCTCCACAAACTTCTCATAATTTTCCTCAAAATGCTTCATCACAAGTCCGGTTACTTCTGCCCGATCAAAAAGATGTCCGCTTTCCAGATACAGGGAGGTAGCTTTGTCCGCCATTTCTTCCGGAAAACTGTCCATATTTACATTGATCCCGACGCCAATGACCGCACAGCCGATCTTATCCTGTTTCATGGTCATCTCGGTAAGGATCCCACAGATTTTTTTGCGGGAAACTACCACGTCATTAGGCCATTTAATTCCTACATCAAGGCCAAGATCCGCAACTGCCTGTGCAACAGAAAGTCCCATAACAAGTGTCATCATCGGCGCTTTCTGAGGAGAAAATTCCGGGCAGAGAAGAATGCTCATGGTGATGGCACTGTCTGGCGGTGCACTCCACCGTCTTGTAAAACGTCCACGGCCTGCGGACTGATACTCTGCCACAAAAAGCTCACCATGTCCCGCTCCTTCTCCCTTCCAGGCACGTTTGCCCCAGAGGTTGGTGGAATCAATTTCTCTTGCAAAATGGACGGTTTTGCCCGCCCATTTTGTATGTGTTGCCTGTGAAATTATTTCTTCATTAAATAACTCTGCCATTATTTCTCCGGCTCTCCTAATGTAGCAACGATCACAGCCTTGATGGTATGCATACGGTTCTCTGCTTCGTCAAATACCTTGGACTGCGGAGACTCGAATACCTCGTCTGTAACCTCCATGTCTGTAAGGTTGAAACGCTCGCCCATCTCTTTTCCAATCTTTGTCTTAAGATCATGGAATGCAGGCAGGCAGTGAAGGAAGATTGCCTTCTCACCGGCGTTCTCCATTACATGTTTCGTAACTTTGTATGGTGTCAGGTCATGGATACGCTCTGTCCATACTTCGTCAGGCTCGCCCATGGATACCCATACATCTGTGTAGATAATGTCTGCATCTTTGGTTCCTGCCTCTACATCCTCTGTGAGAGTGATGGTGGAACCTGCCTCTTTTGCCCACTGCTGGCACTGTGCTACCAGTTCATCATTCGGGAAATATTTTTTATTGGTGCAGGCTACGAAATCGAGACCAAGTTTGGAGCATACAACCATGAGGGAGTTACCCATGTTGTAACGGGCATCACCCATGTATACAAGTTTCAGGCCTTTCAGTTTGCCGAAATGCTCACGTACTGTCAGCATATCTGCAAGCATCTGTGTCGGATGATACTCGTTTGTCAGACCATTCCATACCGGAACCCCTGCATGTTTTGCAAGCTCCTCAACAATATCCTGGCCAAATCCGCGGTACTCAATTCCTTCATACATTCTTCCAAGAACTCTTGCTGTATCTGCGATGCTCTCTTTCTTTCCGATCTGGGAACCTGTCGGATCAAGATAAGTGGAACCCATTCCCAGATCATGAGCAGCTACTTCGAAGGAACAGCGTGTTCTTGTACTTGTTTTTTCAAAGATCAGGGCAATGTTCTTGCCTCTGTAATACTCATGAAGCTCTCCGGCTTTTTTCTTTGCTTTCAGGTCCGCTGCAAGATCAATCATGTAAGTGATCTCTTCCGGTGTAAAGTCTTTCAGTGTCAGGAAATTTCTTCCTTTAAGATTCATAATATATCCTCCTCACGGCTGCAGATTTATTTCTGCTCTGCCGGTTTATCTGTCATGATTTCCTTCAGGGATGTTGCCAGCCCTGCAATGCCCTGTATCTCGGACGGAATAATGATCTTCGTTGCTTTGCCGTCGGCAACTTTTGTGAGTGCTTCCAGGCTCTTCAGGGTAAGAACGGACTCGTCTGCTCCTGCATCTTTGATCATGCGAAGTCCCTCCGCAGTTGCCTGCTGTACTTTAAGAACTGCCTGTGCCTGTCCTTCTGCTTCTTTGATCATACGCTCTTTCTGTGCTTCCGCATGAAGGATCGCTGCCTGTTTCTCAGCCTCCGCGTCAAGGATCGCGGACTGTTTTTTACCTTCTGCGACAAGGATGGTAGAACGTTTCTCTCCTTCTGCTTTCAGGATGGCTTCTCGTCTCTCACGCTCGGCTTTCATCTGTTTCTCCATGGCATCCTGGATGGCTGCCGGAGGAATGATGTTCTTAAGCTCTACACGGTTCACCTTGATTCCCCATGGATCTGTAGCTTCATCAAGGGAAGCTCTCATCCTGGTGTTGATGACTTCACGGGATGTCAGTGTCTCATCCAGTTCCATATCACCGATGATATTACGAAGTGTTGTAGCAGAAAGATTCTCGATAGCCATGATCGGATTCTCAACGCCATATGCATAAAGCTTCGGATCTGTGATCTGGAAAAATACAACGGTATCGATCTGCATGGCTCTGTTATCTTTCGTGATCACCGGCTGCGGTGGAAAATCCACAACCTGCTCTTTTAAGTTTACTCTTCTTGCAACACGCTCAATGAACGGAACCTTGAAATGAATACCTGTGCTCCAGGTAGCTTTGTAAGCGCCAAGACGTTCCAGTACCACAGCATAAGCCTGCGGCACAATGCGGATGCAGGATGCAAGTACCCACAATACAAGAACGATGACTACAAGCAAAACAATAACTCCACCCATAATTTTAGCCCTCCTTATTATCTTCTTTTACGATCAGCTTCACTCCGCGGATCTCTTTGATCTCAACTACTGCACCGGCCGGTATTTCAACCGATTCGTCGGCTGAACGTGCCGTCCATTCGATATCATTGATCCGCACCTGCCCGGTCTGAGCCAGGTTGTTGATTGGCTGTATCACTACAGCCCTTTTTCCCAGAAGGCTCTCTGCATTGGTCTTCTCCACGCCCTTGTTCATGTAGCGAACCGCCAGAGGTCTGGTAAAGATCAGAAGCACCACGGAAACTCCGAAAAATAAAAGGAGCTGTACAACAATTCCCCCGCCGAGCCACGAGACAATGCACGCCACAAGAGCACCGCCTGCAAACCAGACAGTGGTAAGTCCTACCGTGATCGCTTCAATTACCAGTAAAATTGCCAGTATTCCAAGCCAGGCCAAAGGTGTCATAAAACCCCTCCTCTCTTATTCTCTTCTCTGTCTTGCAGCTTCATACATCAAAATCCCCGATGCCATAGCAGCATTCAGCGATTCTACTTTTCCGCACATCGGGATGCGTATCAGGCAGTCTGCTGCGTCCGCAGCCTGGTCTGTAAGACCTTTTCCCTCGTTTCCGATAAAAAATGCGGTACCACCTTTATAGGATTCATGATCGTAGGAATTCTCACCTTTCAGATGAGCTGCAAAACTGCGGATTCCTTTTTCTTTCAGCTTCTTTTCTAATGATACCACATCTTCCACATATAGAAAAGGCATTCTGTAAATGGAGCCCATGGTAGAACGGATCACCTTGGGATTTGTGATATCCACACAGGTTTTTGTAAGAAAAACGCCGCTCACGCCGGCACCCTCACCGGTCCTAAGAATGGTTCCCGCATTTCCCGGATCCTGAAGATCTTCAAGGACCATGACCAGAGGATTTTCTCCTGCCAGTACTTCTTCCTCGCTCCAGGAAGGCAGTTTCAGAACGGTAAGGATTCCCTGGGGAGTCTTGGTATCACACATCTGACGGAATACGGAATCTTTCACGATCTCATAAGGATATTTCTCTACCTGAGCCATCAGTTCCCCATCCTGGGAAAAAGTCTCAGAGACAAACACCTGAAAAACCCAGTTTTCCGGTGCTTCCAGGAACATCTTCCGGCCTTCTGCCACAAAAAGTCCCTGTTCTCTTCTGGCTTTTGCCTTCTGGTTCAGTTGCATGACATTTTTTATTTTTGCATTTGATACGCTGGTTATCATACTTTTTATCTTACTCCTTGCACTTATCCTGTTTACGGAATCTTCGAAAAATCACTTCATAAACGCCGGTTCCGCATTAAGATCCTTATTTTTTCCAATGGCGATTATGGAACAGCGGTCCGGAAGCGGCTCGGACGGTTTCAGATCTACTGTGACATTTTCGCCCTGTTTAATACCAATGATATTGATGTGAAAACGCTCACGTACATTCAGATCCATCAGGCTTTTTCCAACCCATGACTCCGGAATGGAAAACTCCGCCATACTGAATTCCGCCGAAAGTTCAAATACATCCAGATATCCGCCGGACAGGAGATTTCTGGCAACACGGAGTCCCATGGCCTGTTCCGGATAAATGATTTTATCTGCACCGATTTTGTCAAGAATACGTCCATGAAGAGAATTCATGCTTTTTGCAACTACAAAGGGAACTCCCAGATCCTTGGCCTGCATGGTTGCGGAAATGCTGGCTTCCAGATTTTCGGCAACTGCGATAATGGCCACATCCACATTCTGAACTCCCAGTGCTTTCAGGATTCCAGGTTCACGGACATCTGCTTTCACCGCGTAGGTTACTTTTTCGGAAATCTCTTCGATATTTTCTTCTTTGTCGTCAATGGCAAGGACATCACAGTCGGACTCTGCCAGCGTCACCGCCAGAGTCATTCCAAACTGTCCAAGCCCGATCACAGCAAAAGATTTATTTTTCATTTTATTCTCCTGTTTAACCGATCATGATATCTTCTTCCCCGAGATGAGTCGTGCTTCCCGGCCTGTTACGCACACGCACCACAACTGCAGTTCCCAGTGTCAGTGGTCCGATACGTCCCAGATACATGGTAAGGATCACGATCCATTTGCCTGCCACATTCAACTGAGGTGTCAACCCTCTGGAAAGTCCTACTGTAGCCCCCGCAGAAGTGATCTCATATAAAACATCTGCCAGATCCACTCCCGGCATTACTGCGGACAAAAGCACCGTCATGGTAAAAAGGATCAACACACTGGTTCCTGCAACAACCATGGCAGAACGGAGATAGCTCTCACGGATCCTGCGGCCGTATACCTCTACATCCTTTTTTCCCTGAAGATATGCTGCAATAGAAAGGATCAGAACCGCAATGGTAGTAGTCTTCACACCACCGGCAGTGCCCATGGGTGATCCTCCGATAAACATCCACAGTAGGGAAATGATCACGGTAGGTGTGGACAAAAGCGACTGATCCATGGTATAAAATCCCGCCGTACGTGTTGTCACTGACTGGAAAAAGGATGCCATGAGCTTTGTTCCCAGTGGTGCCCCCTTTAGCGTGGAAGGGTTTCCGGATTCAAAGATAAATACCAGAAATGCTCCTGAAAATACCAGGATCCCGGTCATCGTAAGGACCAGCTTGCTCTGAAGCCGCAGTACACGAAAAACTCTGGATGGGGAGAGCTCTTTTCTCAGAACCTTGCGGAATTTATCCCACAGATCCCACCAGACGATAAATCCAAGACCTGACACAATGATCAGGCCAATCGTAGTGATATTGACCAGCGGATTGCTCACATATACCGAAAGGCTTGTTTCCCCGAAAAGATCGATCCCTGCGTTGCAGAATGCAGATACCGCCAGAAATATGGCATGCACCAGACCTTTTTTTATTCCAAATTCCGGTACAAAGCAAAACGCATACAGGACCGCACCGATTCCTTCTGCAAGAAACACGCATTTCACCACACTGCGGACTACAGCCACGACTCCACCCATTTCATCCAGGTTATAGGATTCCTTGATGATCCGCCGGTTTTTCAGGGAAATTTTCCGCCGGAGGCTGATGAATATCATATTCGCCAGTGCGATCAGTCCGATCCCGCCGATCTGTATCAGGCACAGGATAACCGCTTTTCCAATGGGGCTCCACTGGACTGCCATAACAACTGTGGAAAGTCCCGTCACACATACGCTGGTTGCCGCTGTAAAAACAGCATCCGGGAAGGTAACAGCCTGCCCGGGTGCACTGCAGAACGGCAGCCACAAAATAAATCCGCCTACAAAAATCACCCCCGCAAAGCCGAGGGCAATTATTTGTGACGTATTCAGTTTATGCAATCCGTCTGAAACTTTTTTCAAGTTCATATTTTTTATTTATTGTAGTTGTGAGAAAGAGAATTGCAAACCTCCCACATGTAGGAATCTACATTCTTCTGCATTGCAAGAGCCTCATTGATGTCAAAATCAACGAACTCACCGTGGCGATATCCAACAACACGGCTGCGTTTACCGGCAACAAGAAGGTCTACTGCAAGAGCACCCATCATGGACGCATATACACGGTCCTTACATGTAGGGCTTCCACCACGCTGCATGTGACCAAGGATAGTTGCACGTGTCTCGATGCCTGTTGCAGCCTCGATACGTTTTGCCATAGCCTCTGAATGGCCGATACCCTCAGCATTTACGATGATATGGTGTTTCTTGCCTTTCTTACGGCTCTCTACGATATTGTCAATAAGCTTCTGCTCGTCGTAATCATATTTCTCCGGGATCAGGATATCCTCAGCACCGTTTGCGATACCGCACCATACTGCAAGGTATCCGGCGTTACGTCCCATAACCTCGATGATACTGCATCTCTCATGGGATGTGGATGTATCACGTACCTTATCGATGGCTTCCATCGCTGTGTTTACAGCTGTATCGAAACCGATGGTGTACTCGGTACATGCGATATCAAGGTCAATGGTTCCCGGCAGGCCAATGGTATTGATTCCAAGGTTCGCAAGTTTCTGAGCACCTGCGAAGGAACCGTCTCCACCGATAACAACAAGGCCGTCGATTCCATGCTTTCTGCAGATCTCTGCAGCCTGCTGCTGTCCTTCCTCTGTTCTCATCTCTGCACATCTGGCAGTATAAAGAATTGTTCCGCCTCGCTCAATCGTATCGGAAACATCTCTTGCTGTCATGTCTCTGATCTCTTCATTTAAGAGACCGCTGTATCCTTTATAGATTCCCTTTACGTTCAGTCCGCTGCTTAATCCTCTTCTGACAACAGCACGGATTGCAGCATTCATTCCAGGTGCGTCACCGCCACTGGTCAAAACGCCGATCGTTTTGATTTTGTTCTCTGCCATATTGTTATCCTCCATCTTATGAAACAACCTATTGTAATACACATATTCGGATATAGTTTATAGCATTTTTATAAGTTTTTCAATACTCTGTCCACAATTTTAACATTGGAACTTCCATATTTTTCACACATGTGTTTCAGCCAGGAATCCTCGATATGGACCTGATAGGCAGGCGGAAGTTTCTTCATTGCCTTGACATCTTTGAGATAAATAACCACACTGCTGTTTCCTCTGGATGACATCAGATCATCTACCAGACCGGTCTCGGCTTTTGCGTAGTCTTCCCGGCTTTCGAACTGGATCCACAGTTCTTTTGGCATATCATCGAAGGTACGGACTTTTTCCAGGATCAGTTTGCTGGCTTTGTCGTCTTCCGCAGATACTCTTCCCTGGATGAAAAGTCTGGCATCTTCGTTCAGGAACATCTGGCATTTTTCGTAATCACGCGGAAATACCACAACTTCCACGGTGCCTACCAGATCTTCTACGGTAAGGAACGCCATTACCTTATTATTCTTTGTATATTTTATGGTTTTATCCGTAATCATTCCGCCTACGATCACTTTCTGGTTATCGTAGACTTCCGGAATTCCGGTTTCATCATCCGGCTGGAAATCCGACGTTTTTGCAGAGATCATTTTTTCCATCATATTCCGGTAGCGCTCCAGTGGATGGCCGCTGAGATAAATGCCAAGAACTTCTTTTTCGAAGGTCAGGATGATCTCTTTCGGATATTCCTCAACCTGCGGCATACGGATCTCAAATTCCTTTTTATCTTCCTCAGAAGCAATATCAAAAAGGCTCAACTGTCCGGCCATGGTGTGCTTTTTGTCCTGGTTGATACTGTCGATGATCTGCGTATATATGGTCATCTTCTGTTTCCGGTTTCCTTCCAGACAGTCCAGTGCTCCGGCCTTGATCAGATTTTCCACAACACGTTTGTTGATCTGATCAATATTTCGCTCCACAAAAGTTTTCAGGGAAGTATATTCCCCGTGCTCCTCTCGTTCCCGCACAATCCCCTCAATAACCGGGCGGCCGATACTCTTGATAGCAGAAAGTGCATAGCGGATGGCACCGTTGTCAACAGAAAAACCATACATGCCATGATTGATATCCGGCGGAAGGATCTGGATTCCCATCTGACGGCATACGGAAATATACTCCGCTACCTTGTTTGGCATTTCCACAACGGACGTCATCAGCGCAGCCATGAATTCTACCGGATAGTAGTATTTCAGATATGCGGTCTGGTAGGAAACCACCGCATAAGCGGCAGCGTGAGACTTATTGAAAGCATACTTCGCAAAGTCTGTCATCTCATCGTAGATCTTGTTTGCGATCTCCTCGGAAATGCCGTTGGCGATACAGCCCGGAACCCCCTCTTCCACATTTCCGTAAACGAAATTCTGGCGCTCTTTTGCCATAACAGAAGCTTTCTTCTTGGACATGGCACGGCGCACCAGGTCGCTTCGTCCAAGAGTATAGCCTGCAAGATCACGGACGATCTGCATAACCTGCTCCTGGTATACGATACAGCCATAGGTCGGCTTCAGGATGGGCTCCATCTGCGGGCAGTCATAACGGATCTCTCCAGGATTGTTTTTTCCTTCAATATATTTGGGAATGAAATCCATGGGACCCGGACGGTAAAGGGAAATTCCCGCGATGACATCCTCAAGGCTCTGAGGCTTCAGTTCCTTCATGAAGTTTTTCATTCCGGCACTCTCAAGCTGGAACACGCCGTCAGTACGTCCTGTTCCGAGAGAATCCAGTACTTTTTTGTCGTTGTAATCAATTTTCTGCATATCCAGGAAAACGCCGGTACTCTGTTCTATCATTTTTACCGCGTTCTGGATAACGGTCAGGGTACGTAACCCCAGGAAATCCATTTTCAGAAGTCCCAGCTCTTCCAGTGTTGTCATGGTAAACTGTGTGACAATGGAACCGTCCTGGGCTCTGGAAAGAGGTACGTATTCGGATACGTCTTTCTGGCTGATTACCACACCTGCGGCATGCATGGAAGTATGTCTTGGAAGTCCCTCCAGACGCTTGGCAAGGTCGATCAGGCGGTGGATATCTTCCTGTTCCTCATAGGCTTTCCGGAATTCCGGATTCATTCCCAGGGCCTTATCAATGGTGATATTTGGCTCCTGCGGAACCATCTTGGCGATGATGTCTACCTGGGCATAAGGCATATCCAGAACACGGCCTACATCACGGATCACACCGCGGGCAGCCAGCGTACCAAAGGTAACAATCTGAACCACGCAATCATCGCCATATTTCCGTCGTACATAATCGATAACTTCCTGTCTTCGTTCGAAGCAGAAGTCCACATCTATATCCGGCATGGACACTCGTTCCGGATTCAGGAAACGCTCAAAGAGAAGATCATACCGGATCGGGTCCAGCTGGGTGATTCCAAGGGTATAAGCAACCAGACTTCCTGCGGCAGAACCTCGTCCAGGGCCGACCATGATATCATTGTCTCTGGCATATTTGATGAAGTCCCACACAATGAGGAAGTAATCTACATATCCCATGTTTTTGATGGTGGACAGCTCATAATCCAGGCGTTTTTTCAGCGCATCGGTTACCGGATGATAACGCTGTTCCAGCCCTTCATGGCAAAGCTTGTTCAGATACTCCCAGGAGGTCAGTCCGTCGGGCACATCATATTTCGGCAGCTTGGTCACGCCGAATTCGATCTCCACGTGGCAGCGCAGCGCGATCTTGTGGGTATTTTCCAGAGCTTCCAGAGCATATGGAAAAAGTCTCGCCATCTCTTCTGGAGATTTCACATAATACTGGCCGCCCTCATAGCGCATTCTGTTCTCATCGCTGAGTTTTTTCTGGGTCTGCAGACAGAGGAGCACGTCATGGGGCTCCGCATCCTCAGCCATGGTATAATGCACGTCATTGGTAGCAACCAGGTCGATTCCTGTCTCTCTGTGCATGCGGAGAAGCTGCTGGTTTACCGTCTGCTGCTCCGGAATTCCATGATCCTGAAGCTCCAGGAAGAAATTTCCTTTTCCAAAAATATCCTGATAACGCAGGGCTGCGATTTTTGCATCCTCATACATTCCACGGGCAAGATACCTTGCGACCTCTCCTGCCAGGCAGGCACTTAAGGCAATAATCCCCTCGTGATATTTTTCCAGAAGTTCCAGATCCACACGTGGCTTGTAATAAAAGCCTTCCACAAATGCCTTGGATACAATCTTCATCAGGTTGCTGTAGCCCTGATTATTCTCGGCCAGCAGAACCAGGTGGTAATAACGGTCATCGCCACTTCCCACTTCACGGTCAAAGCGGGAACCCGGAGCCACATAAACCTCGCATCCCAGGATGGGATTGATCCCGGCTTCTCTGGCAGCCCTGTAAAAATCGATCACACCATACATAACGCCATGATCGGTGATCGCCGCGCTGTCCATTCCCAGTTCTTTTACTCTGGCTACATACTCTTTGATCTTATTGGAGCCATCCAGAAGACTGTATTCTGTATGGACATGTAAATGTGTAAACTCCAAATCCTTCTCTCCTTACTGTAAAAACAGGGCTCCGGATCCTCCCCGCTCTGCACTTTTCTCGGAACGTGCCGGAGCGTGTCTGATCCGGAGCCGGTCAACACCTTGTTATTTTTTAATGTAGATCCTCTTATCACGGATCTCTACTTTTCCTTCTTTCATCAGATGGCCGACCGCACGCTTGAATGCGTTCTTGCTGAGACCAAACTCTCTCTTGATGACTTCCGGTGAAGCATGATCATCAAATGGCAGCACGCCTGCAAATTCCTCGATCACGCTGAGTACGCTTTCTGCATCTTCATTGATCTGGATGTAAGCTTTCTGACGGTCGCTGACATTCATCTTGCCATCCTCTTTTACCTCAGTGACACGAAGATCAAGAATAGCTCCCGGTCTGTATTTGCCGGTTGCCTCTCTTGCAGGGATCAGTGCGGAATATTTATCATCTACCGCAACAAAAACACCGAAGTTTCCGCTGATCTCATAGACACGGCCCTTTACCATATCTCCCGGTACATAAGGAGTTCTGGTTGAAAGATAATGATATACTTTCATGGTTGCACAGAGTCTGCTGCTCTTATCTACATAAAGAGCTACCAGACATTCTTCCCCCTCACGGACTCTGTTGGTCTGCTCATGATACGGAAGAAGAAGATCTTTCTCCAGTCCCCAGTCAAGAAAAGCACCGATCCTGGTGACCTGTTTAACCTTAAGGACTGCTGTCTGTCCCACCTGAAGCATCGGCTCACGGGTGGTAGCGATCAGTCTGTCCTGAGAATCTTTGTAAATGAATACTTCTATCTCATCACCTGCTTTGGTTCCTTCCGGTACCTGTTTGGATGGAAGAAGCACACGCTCGTTCTGCGGTGCATTTCGGTCCTCTCCAAGATATATTCCGAAATCTACGGTTTTTACAACCAGTAATTTCTGTTTTTTACCTAATTCTATCATTCTTACTCCTGTTCCTAAAAAATATATATGTTCATTTACTGTTTGCTGTCTGTCCTGCATTATAACATAAGAGAATTATTATAGAAAGCACAAAAAAGGCAGCTTTGGAAATTTCTTTCCGTCACTGCCTTTTATCGGTCGGTTATGCGGATATCTGTGATCCGCATCCGGTCCATCTGTTTTTTTACTAATTTATTCTGTCGGTTTCTCAACCGGCATCGGGTTCATCATTTTAATGACAAAAAGTACGATCAGCATCAGCACGATTCCCACCGGAAGAGCGATCCATGCTGTTTTTACAAAGCCTGCAACAATATAAGTTACAAAGGATACTGCCGCAGCCAGGATCGCATACGGAAGCTGTGTGGAAACGTGAGTCACATGATCACACTGTGCTCCTGCGGAAGCCATGATCGTTGTATCGGAGATCGGTGAGCAGTGGTCTCCGCAAACTGCACCTGCCATGCAGGCGGACATGGAAATGATCATCATCTCAGGACTGGATTTCTCAAATACTGCAACAACGATCGGGATCAGGATACCAAAGGTTCCCCAGGAAGTACCTGTAGCAAATGCAAGTCCACATCCAACCAGGAAAATAATGGCCGGAAGGATAACTTCAATACCACCGGCAACAGAACGCATGGCTTCTTCTACGAATACCGCTGCACCAAGTGAGTCTGTCATAGCCTTCAGTGTCCATGCAAAGGTCAGGATCATGATCGCCGGTACCATAGCCTTGAATCCTTCCGGGATGCATCCCATACAGTCTCTGAAATTGACCACACGGCGGATCATATAGAAAATAATGGCAAACACCAGACCAAAAGCACTTCCCATTGCAAGGCCTGTAGAGGCATCACTCTGTGAAAATGCGGTAACAAAATCTGTTCCGCTGAAAAATCCTCCTGTATAGATCATACTGATGACACAGCAGATAACAAGCATAACGATCGGGATCACAAGATCGATCACCTTTCCTCTCGGATTCGGTGTCTCATCATCCGTTGCATTCTCATACGGTCTTGCAGATGTTGTATAAAGATCTCCGTTCAGAGCATTGATCTCATGTGTTCTCATGGCACCAAACTCGGTTTTCATCAGTACCATGCCAACCATCATTACAATCGTAAGGATCGCGTAAAAGTTATACGGGATGGTTCTTACAAAAATCGCAAGTCCATCCTGTCCCTCTACGAATCCGCTGACTGCAGCAGCCCAGGATGAGATCGGTGCGATGATACATACCGGAGCGGCTGTCGCATCGATCAGGTATGCAAATTTCGCTCTGGATACGTGATGTCTGTCAGTTACCGGACGCATAACGCTTCCTACTGTCAGGCAGTTAAAATAATCGTCAATGAAGATCAGGATTCCAAGGATGATCGCTGCAAGCTCTGCACCCACACGCGTGTGGATCTTTTTGCTGGCCCATCGTCCGAATGCGGCGGAGCCGCCGGCCTTGTTCATCATACATACCACAGATCCCAGGATTACCAGGAAGATCAGGATACCTACGTTATAGCTGTCAGAAAGAACCTTGATGATTCCTCCCTCAAAAATCTGTGTTACCGTTCCTTCAAATTTAAATCCGGAATAGATCAGTGCTCCTACTACAATTCCCACAAACAGAGAACTGTATACTTCTTTTGTGATCAGTGCAAGGACGATCGCAACAAGAGGTGGAAGCAGTGCCCAGATTGTTGCATACAGAGCAGGCTGATAAGTCTCCTCCGCATCCGCAGCCAGCACAGTCAGGGGACTTGCCAGTGCGCCCATGAATACCATTGCCATAACAGACAATGCTGTTCCTGCTTTTTTACTCATTTTTCTCCTCCCTTTTCGGGGACAAAAAAACGGAGGCTGTCCCTTCTTAGAACACCTCCGGTTAAATAATCTTCTTTATTCAACTTACGATAGCGCTCCACATCCGTGACAGTACAACGCATATTCTGCGTTATCCCAGTACCCTGTCATCTGGCCTTTCAGAGCACTTCGGCAGATTTTCCTTTCTTTATGGACAGCCTGCCAGGGCCTCTCGTCCATAAATACTGATAAAATCCGCGCCTCTATCTCTTTATCCGTGACCGTTTACCCCCGCAAGGTTTCCCGGTCGCCTTTTTTCTTTATACTGTAGCAGTTTCCGACATAAATATCAAGTAGTTTGCTGTATAAATATCAGTCATACCAATTATCATGCTGCTGATCTCAGGAGCACTCTTCGTTCAGCAGCCACTTCACATCCACACCCAGCACTTTTGCAAACACTCTCAGTTCATAATCTGCCACAAAACGTTCTCCGCCTTCGATCCTGCTGATACTGTCACGTTCCAGCATCACACCTTCCACCTGCATTTTTGCCGCCAGATCTGACTGTGACATCCGTTTTATATTTCTCATCTGACGTATTTTTTCTCCGGAAACGTTCTTTCTTCCCTGATAAGTGTAAATTTTCATCCTGCCACCTGTTTTCCAAAATGTGTTAATGTTCTGCATTTTTCTTGACATTAGCACATATTTTGGTGGCACCTGTGTTAAAGGTCAGCAAATCTGGTTTTTTTCGACAAAAAATGAACATTTCTTCATTGTTTTACCCTGGATAGTATCTTTTACAGAACACTATTGTATCAGTAAAACAGTTATTCCATTCTGAATTACTGCCCGCCCGTAAACGGCACCTCTCCACAATTTATATTCCACAAAAAAAGAATGCCACACTTTTCCATGTGACATTCTTCTGCTTCTTTTTTTTCTTATTTATTTCCCTGTCCATAGTAGGCATTTGCGCCATGTTTTCTGTAGTAATGTTTATCCTGAAGCTCCTGCGGCGCCGGTTTTACATCCGGATTGATCAGCTCGCAGCGGGAAGCCATCTTGGCAACCTCTTCCAGGACAACTGCATTGTGGACAGCCTCATGTGCATCTTTTCCCCAGGTAAACGGTCCGTGGTTTTTGCAAAGGACTGCCGGAACTGCTTCGTAATCTTTATCTTTAAAATAGTCGGCAATGAGAATACCTGTGTTTTTCTCATAGGCCTCTTCAATCTCATCTTTTGTCAGGTTACGCACGCATGGAACTTCTCCGTAAATATAGTCCGCATGTGTGGTTCCGTAACATGGAATAGATCTTCCTGCCTGTGCCCAGCTTGTAGCCCAGGATGAATGGGTATGCACAATACCTCCGATATTTGGAAACGCATTGTAAAGTACCACATGTGTGGCAGTATCGGAAGATGGA
>ERZ779889.2428-NODE-2428-length-15396-cov-3.513395_pt1 | contig 15396 bp, 10 predicted proteins | sample MGYA00511030_ERZ779889 | MGnify/ENA primary metagenome ERZ779889 (study PRJEB29588, sample SAMEA2160616) | human gut metagenome | biome: human gut; feature: human-associated habitat; material: faeces | place: Denmark | collected 2008/2010 ...
TGGCGGGAGCCTCCATCCTGGCAGCCCGCGCCTGCCTGCGCAGCGGCGTGGGCCTGCTCACCGTCCATGCCCCGGTGCGCAACAACGACATCTTGCAGACCTGCGTGCCCGAAGCAATGGTAGAGCTCGACGAGAGTGACGACTGCTTCACGACGCCAGCCGACCCGGATGCCTACCAGGCTGTGGCCATCGGGCCGGGTCTCGGGCTCGACATCGAGACAGCCAAGGCACTCTTCGCGCAGTTGCGGACGACCTCCACCCCGCTGGTGCTTGATGCCGACGCCCTGAACATCATCGCGCAAGACCATTCGTGGATAAGTAAAATACCGAGAAACAGCATTCTCACCCCGCACCCGAAGGAACTGGAACGCATAGTCGGGACGTGCAACGACACGTATGAACGCATCGCAAGGGCACAGGAATTGGCCACGAGACTCCACATCTACATCGTGCTGAAAGGTGCATGGACGGCCATCATAACTCCCGACGGAAACGTGGCATTTAACCCTACGGGCAATCCAGGCATGGCCACGGGCGGAAGCGGCGACGTGCTCACCGGCATCCTGCTGGCACTGTTGGCACAAGACTACGACCCTGCCTCGGCTTGCCGCCTGGGCGGATACGTCCCCGGACTGGCCGGAGACCTGGCAGCCGATGCCGAGGGTGAGATAGCCATGACGGCCGGCAGCATCGTCCGCCACCTGCCGGAGGCGTGGAAACAGTTGTCGAGTCCAAGAAACAATCGCGTAAACATCTAAAACATACAGTTATGAAAACCGGATTATTTGCTTTTGCCCTGCTGCTTTCATTCTCCGCTGCCGGCGCACAGACGCGCGTCAGCAACTATGCACCGGGGCAAAACGAAGAAGGAGTGACCTACTTTCTTCCACAAACCACCCTGCATGTGACCGTTACGGCCGAAAAGACTGTGTTCACCCCCGGCGACTTCTGCCGCTACGCAGAAAAGTACCTGCGACTAAAGGGCATATCGACCCAGGCGTTTGAGCGTTGGAAAATCAAAGACGTGAAAGTAACCCCGATAGGCACGCCCGACAAAGACCAGGCCTACACCATCGAGTTGCGCGACAAGACCGTGGCGCCGCTGGTGGAACTGACCGCCGACGGCATCCTGAAAGCCATCAACACGCACGCCCAAGCCGACAACAAGGTGCACGAAGAAGCCCCCGCCCCGGCTGAAAAGCCCGTCAACCCGCGCGACTACATGACGGAGGAAATCCTCATGGCAGGCTCAACGGCCAAGATGGCCGAGTTGACGGCCAAAGAAATATACAACATCCGCGAGAGCAAAAACAGCCTGACGCGCGGCCAAGCCGACTACATGCCGACCGACGGCGAGTCGCTCAAAATCATGCTTTCAAACTTGGATAAACAGGAAAGAGCCTTGCTGCAACTCTTCGAAGGAACGACCGTGACGGAAACACGCAAGTTCACCCTCACGCTCCAGCCTACGGGAAACATGGACAAGGAGGTGCTGTTCCGTTTCTCGCAGAAGCTGGGCATCGTGGGAGCCAACAACCTTGCCGGCGAGCCCGTCTATGTGACACTGGAAAACTTAAATACTGTCCCCGCTCCTGCCCCCGACGAGAAAGCAAAAAAGAAGCTCGAAGGCGTGGTCTACAACGTGCCCGGGAAAGCCCGCGTAGAGATTTTCCAAGGCAAAGAAAAATACTACGAGGGTGAGATTCCCTTTGCCCAATTCGGCAACCAAGAGATTCTCAGCAAAAAACTCTTCGACAAGAAAACAACCACCCAGGTCTTGTTCGACCCCACGACAGGCGGTGTGCTCAAGATTTCGACGGAGGAGTAAAGAGCGCGCAGGTATTGCCCTTTTCCAAGCGCGGGCTGCGCAGATAAACAGTTCAGAATCTGCGTAGTCTACGCTTGCCTATCATCATGGCGTCACGGTTGGGTCGTAACGTCTTTACGGCTTAGTCATAAAACGCAGCCCTTGCAGCGACCTCCTTTTTCATTGCCCGCCATACCAAATGCGCGAGCGGGGTATTTCGCTCTGACGAAGCAGCGCCCGCAAGTTGTCCTCCTCTTGAAAAGCATAATGCGCATAGTCGCCAAAGATGCCGCACTCGATTATCTGCGCCCGTTTCCGACAAAGCAAGGCTGCGGCCTCATCGCCACGCCGCAAGCTGATTGTCGACAGGTTGAACCATGCGCGAGACAAGCTAGGCAACTGGCTGACAGCTCCCCGTAACAAAGCTTCTGCCATGTCAGCATCCCCCAACTGTAAAGCCACGCTGCCGCATCTTGCTTGAGCCAACGCATCAGCAGGGCAGGCTTTCACCTCGGTCAATAGGCGTTCTTTTACCTGCTGGGCAAACAGTGAATCCTTCCGACATAAACTTTGCCAACAATCCGTGTGCAAGATGCGCGGGAGTTGAAGGATGCAGCGGGCCAAATCGTCTGCGGCCTGGGTTACCTGCCCATTTTCTTTATGATACTTGTACAAAGCCCAGCGGAAATGCGCCTTGTCCGGATAGCGTTCGGCCAAAGCGCGGGCATAGGGCTCATCAGCCTGCTCCATTGCTCGCTCAAACAGGCACTGCACGTCCAACGGGTTTCTTTCTTTGGCTTGTTCCGGCGACAGGCAGCCTAGCAATGCCCACAAGAATACGCCCGTCCACACGGCACAAGGTAAAAACAACACGACCTTGGACTTAAAGGCAAAGCCAGAACCACTCTTTTCCGTTTGAAGCAAAGCCATAAGGAAAAACGCCACCAACAGCGCGCGCGTCGAGTCAAAAAAGGTGGAAAAAGTCAGTTCTCGCAGAAAATAGCCCAACAAGAACAAAGCGACAAACCAACGACGACGCCCGCCTTTCTTCACCAGCCAGACAAGCATCGCGGTCCACAGTAACGCATAAAACATCCCGCCGGCATAGCCTCCTTCTACCAGCACCTTGACAGGTGTATTCGGAGCATACGACGTATAAGTAGCCGGCCTGGAAGCTCCTGTCAGATAAAAGTCCTTGGCCACGACATAGTTCCCGGTTCCCACTCCCCACGGATATTCTTTCAGGATGTCACCGGTGAGCCGGATGGCACTCCATCGTCCGCTTGTGCTACGTTGCTGCGAGACCGTTTCGTTGAAGCGGAGCACTTTGCCCGTCTCTTTGGGAAACAAGGCACATGCACCGAGGGCAATCAGCACGCAGCACACCATGGGGATGTACACTTTCTTGCAGCGAATTCGTTCTCCGATTACCACTAAAGACAAAAGGGCCACAACGGCAACCGACAGGCAGATGCCTCTGGAAAACGAAACTGTCATCAGAAACAGCACCAGGCCCCCTGTCAGCAAGGCCAACCGACGAACCCAACGATACGGAGTCTGAAAGTATGCTGCGGCGGCAATGCCGCCAAACACCCACAGCAGACTGCTCCATTCGTTGTTGGGGACACCCAGCGGTGCATAAAGGAAGCGGAAGTCATACCACGACTCGAAAGCCAGTTCGTGCATGACACGCACGAACACCGAAAACATGGCGCAGGCCAATAGTGACAGGATGAAGATGCATACCGTGATGCCGGACAGCAACCGACAGCTTCCGTCGTGACGGAGCAGGCAGCGCACAAGGAAATAGAACAGGCAGCTCCCTGTGAATCCCCACAGGCTTTGCAGACTGAGGTAAGGATTGACGGTGGGCGACAAAGCCATGTAAAGCCACAGCAGCAACACGGCCACATCGACCAGTGTGAGCTTGAACATGCGATTGTGGAGGCATGCCGTCAGGAGAACAGCCATCAGTGCCTCAGTGATGTGGTAAGGGTCCCAGGCATAAAAGAAGTGCATCAGAAACACCACGATGACCAGAATCCCGCCCAAGGGAAAAAGCAGCTGTTTCATGTTGTCTTTTGCTTGTTATTGCGTTTGCACAGCGGATAGACAATCTTGTAAATCATGTAGACAATGAGACTCAGGAAAAGCAGTTGCAGGATGATTTGCTGCAAATTGCCCCAATCGGGCATTTGCCGATAGGCCAGCTCGCGTAGCAGCGTGTCAAATCGTTCGGGGAAGGTCTGGCAGAACCGTATCAGAAAACGCGGGATAAGGTAGAAGAAGTAAAAAGCAAAGAACAGGTTGACCACCAGTGTGTAGACAATCAGTGCTGCCTTGGCGCCTTGTGAGAGCGACAGCAGATAGGGGCGGACATCCGTCGGGCGGCGACGCAGTTTCTTCCACATGTAAGCCAGCCATTCCTTGCCCCGCTTGCGCAAGTTGGCCACGCCCAGCGCATCAGTCATCAGCCAATAGCCGTCGAACTTGAAGAAGGGATTCAGCGTAATTAGGAAATTCAGGTTGGTCATCAGGATGATATAGTCGCACAGCGGATGGTCGCTCCACAGGGAGGCCAGCAGGAAGGGCAGCATCAGCCACATCTGAAAATACACACCGCCCACATTGACCACACAGCGTTGCCCGCGCGACAGTGTCCATGCCTTTGACACATCGGTGTAAAATACCGGGATGTTGATATACAGTCCGAAGCCGATGCCACCGTGCCCGATGCCGAAATGCCGGCACGCTGCCGCATGCCCCACTTCGTGAAAGAGCGAAGAGAACACGAAGAACAGCAGCAGTGCCCCCACCATGTAGATGTCCAGGCGTGGCTGCACGCTTTTTTCTCCATAGGTTGTCCAGAAGTGCACGGCGTCCAGTGCCAGAAACAGCGCCACCACCACACTCATCACCCACGGGTGAAACAGTGCTTTCATCAGGCCCGAACACTTTTCCAACGCTTCGGCCGGAATCAGTTCACGACTGTAAAGAAACGATTTGCGCTTGTCTTCCCGGGTGCTCTCCGGTGACAGCTTCTTGCCGAGCGACTCCAGAAACGCGGTGATGTCTTCCTTCCGAAGCCTCCCCTTCGTGGCCTGCACGTATGCCTCTATGGCCTTCTCGTCGCAACCATGCTGCTTGAAGTAACCGAGCAGCTCGGCTGTGTCTTTCCCTATCTCGAAAAAGCGCCCGTCCACTTCCATCAGATACGTTTGGTGCGACGATGTGGTGGGAAAGTGTTGGATGTTGATGCGGTCTAAAAGATGCTTGTCCATGTTGTTTGATTTATTTCATGATAGTCGATTTGTTCACGTCTTCCACTTCCGAGTTGTCAAACTTGTGCTACCACTAATTTACACTTCATAAATGTAGCAATTATAAAATTGTAGATCGGTTCACGTCTTCCACTTGGGTATTATCAAACTTGTGTTTCTTCTTACCAAAGTTAAAGCGATAGCTTACATTAATGGAAAAATAATTGTCCATCATCTTCGGAATGCAATGCACTGCTTGAAGACTATAGTCTTGCCGCGTAGAATGACCAGTAAACCGAGCATGATAAAAAGGATTGCGTGCATAAAAGGAGAAATTCCAATTATCAATGCTGTATCCCGCGCTCACATTGACAGAGGCCGGCTTGTGCGTGAAGGTCCCCGAGACCTCCTCCAATGCATTATTGGGCGTCGTATAAGAGACTGACAATTTCCAACCTTTGTGAAGCAGCATCATATAAACGTTCCCTCTGTATTGATTGACTACGATGTCTTCCCACAAATTCATCTTGTAATGTCCATAAAGACCTTCCACCCCGAGCGTCAACAGCTTGGGCAAAAGCTGATATTGGATGTCTAAACTATATTGCTGGGATATGCTTTTGTCTCCATTGATTTGTTGAAAAACAAACACATGGCGGGAGTCATCATACAAGATGTCATTATACACATGGTTCGTGCTGATGTTCACTCCGGCGTGAGCCAAGACGGACAGCCGTCCTCGTGTATAAGAATAATCGGCTGTTAAATTATATTTGACAGACTCCTTCAAATCCGGATTTCCTTTCATGATGCTAAATTCGTTTCGTTGATATTCATCGCCGGTGCGATTGGACAGGCCGGGCTCTTCGCTCCATACGGTCAACTGCGTTTTTAGCGAATGATTCTTGTGGAAATAAGATACTTTAAAAGAAGGGATAAAGTAAGTGTTCAACTCCGTAGAACCTGCCGTGTGATTGTAAGACAAATGCCCGGCCACGCGTGCTTGCAGATTCAGTTTGTTCTTTATCTTATACACATAAGTGGCATAGAGACGGGTATTGCTGTTGTCCAACGAAATGGCGGAAGGAGTTCCTTCTCTGAGCAGCCGGTCTCTTGTGTGGGTATAGTCCGGAGCAAGTTCCGCGCTGAGCGACGATTGCTTGTTAAATGTCTTTGTGTAGTTGAATTTAGCTTGCACGTACCAACTGTTTTCGTCCGTACGCTGTGTGTAGTCGGAGAGAAGCTCATTGTCAGCCCGCTGCTCATACCAACGATCCTTGTGATTGTTGCCATAACTGCCATACAGTTCAGCACGCAATTTCTGATTGTGCGGCAATGTATGGATGTAACGCAATTTGACCGACGGACTGATTCTTTGTGAACGGTTATATTCCTCACGCGTGTTTTGTGTCCCAGATGTATTGTATGTCTGCAACGTGCGGCTGTCCGATGTGGACACGCTGCGTTTTATTCGAAAAGAAGAATAAAAATCCTGCTGGTTGTTCTTGACTATGTAATTGAAATATGCATTGAAATTATTCAAATTTGTCTGTGAAGGCAGGTCTTTTTCCGTATTGATGACGGTCTGCTCCGGATAATGGTAGGCGTTTTCTGACACTCCCCGGCTATGCAACGTGGCATCCTGATAACTGTCCGACAGAGAGAAAGCATACTCCGAACCGTTTTGAAAATACTGCGCCGTCCCTCTGACATTACCTTCGGGCAAATTGAGCCGATGCGTCCCGTTCAAGCCCACCGTGCCCGCATAGTCACGTTCTTTCATGACAAAATCCAACACCGATGCGGCTTCTGGATAATCAATCTGTCCGTTTGAATAGAAATCCACTCTCTTTATATCTTTAGCATTCAAGTCTTGCACCTCTTCTTTGGTTGCTTCACGTCCGTTGATACAGAGCAAGATGCTTTCATTCATATACGTAGGTTCTTGGTCTATGTGGTCTACCCGTATGCCAGGAACCATCAACACCTCCAACGCGCTATATCCGTCATAGGCATGACGCAACTGTTCTTTAGTGGGATACACCATCGTCTTTTCAGCTGTTTGTACTATGTTTTCTCCTAGCACTGTCACTTCTTGCATCTGCATGACATCCCTGTTCATAATCACTTCTCCTAAACGTATATTCTTTTCCTTTGTCGGATTGAGTTTCAAGTTCAAGTTCTTGTATCCTAAATAGGTAAACAGCAGTTTATACGTCTGTTCGTTCTGTGGCACTTTCAACTCAAACTCCCCCTTGCCATTGGTCGTCGTGCCTTTGACATACACTGTGTCGTGGACGTAGCAGCGCACGGTGGCGGCGGGCAGCTCGTTTTTCTCAGTGTCGAGTATGCGGCCTTGTATAGACATGGTTTGGGCGGAAAGGGATAAAGGGAAAACTATAGCAATATAGCTAAAGAGCTTCTTATATCGTATAACTAATTTATGTTTCATATTTATTATTTCATGATAGTCGATTTGTTCACGTCTTCTACCTCCGAGTTGTCAAACTTGTGTTTCTTTTTTCCGAAATTGAAACGGTAGTTAATGGTCAAATTAAAAACATTGTCCATAATACGTGGACATCCAATTGTTGTACGTTGAACATAATCCAGTTTGTTTACATAATTTTCATTTTTGAGATGCATGAAAGGTGCTCCCATATCAAAACCTATATAACAGCGACTGAAACTATAACTTGTATTTACACGTAAAAATGTAGGACGCCATTCAATATGTCCTCTATCAGGATTGAATCTCTTATTTCTTGTTACTAATCCAGCTGTAACTTTCCATCCTTTATATTGAAAATTTGCATATGCATATCCCATTATCTGATTATTTGTTATTGATTGCCATAATGTTGTATTAGCATATTCATAAGAACCTTCAATACCTATTGTAAGAATTTTATCAATAAGTGCATATTGCAAGTTCAGGTTTCCAGACAGGGCAAAATATTTGTCTCCATTTTTGTCTTGGCTCACAAAAACATCTCTTGATGAAACATATGAAATATCTCTGTAGATAGGATCAACCTCATAATGGAATCCGAATTTTGAAATTAGTGAAAAGCGATTGCTTGCAAGCCATGAATAGTTGACTTGCCCACTATAATTCAACGAGTTCTTTAGGTTTATATTTCCCTGATAATAAAGGAAGGCATTTTGTTGGTATTCATTGCCTGTGCGATTGGACAAACTTGGCTCTATATTGCTCATGTTAAAACTTACTTGTAAAGAATGCCTTTTGTACAAGTATGATAATCTTACAGAAGGAATGAAATCCGACTCCACATCTGTGTTCCCATCGGTTTTTGTATACGAAAGATTTCCTGCAATTTGTAGCTGCAAACTTAGTCTTTTCTGAATGCGGTGATTATAAGTGGCATATAATTGGGTAATACTGTTGTCCGTTGTTATCTCATAAGGTATTTCTTGTCTTATGTTCCAATCTTTTACGTGGATATAGTCCTGATCCAGTACTAAATTCAGCGAAGACTTGTTCTTGAATGTTTTAGTGTAGTTAAACTTCGGATGCATATACCAACTTCTCTCTCTGGTACTTCGAGTGTAAGAATTGGCAATCAAACCTTCTTCTGTCCGATACTCGTTGATGTTATGATAGCGATTATATCCATAACTACCATATAACTCCAGACGCAGTTGTTGAGTATGATTGAGCGTATGCTTGTAACGTAACTGCAAGGCCGGGCTAAGATTCTTTTGTTGCTCATTCATGTTTTGAGTCAGTGTTTCCACTTCATTATTATTGTAAAAGTTGCGAACCCACGTATCCGGTGATGCTTTCTGATGATTTAAACGCAGTGAAGCATAAAAGTCGTGTATTTCCTTTTTGTAGATATAATTGATGTATGTACTGATTTTATTTTGAGGATTTTCTGAGGGTTGATATTCTTTTATTTCTATAATGTCTTCTGTTGGAGAATGATAAATAGTGTTTTCTCCACCCTCATAGTTGTAGCGTAAACGGTTATAGTTATCTCTTGCCGACACTGCCCATTCTGACACTCCCTGAGAATATTGAGCTGTAACACGTCCATTACCTCGTGGCGCATTGACTTGCTGAGTGGCAGTTGCGGCTATCGTTGCTGCGTAATCATGTTTTTTTATAATAAAGTCCAGTACATAGTCTACTTCCGGAAAATCCGGTTTACCATTTGTGTAAAGATCTATGCGTATAATATCTTTAGAGTTCAGGTCTTCTATTTCTTCTTGTGTGGCTTCGCGTCCATTAATACATAGGAGAATGTTTTGGTTTAGATAGGTAGGTAGTTGTGTACGGATATCCAGTCGAAGGCCTGGAATCATTAAGGCGTCTATTGCACTATATCCATCATACGTGTAGCGTAGCTGTTCCTTGGTGGGATAGACCATCATTTTCTCCTCCGTCTGCACCATGTTCTCTCCCAATACCGTCACTTCTTGCATCTGCACTGCGTCATTATTCATCACAATCTCTCCCAAGCGCACTTCCCTCTCTTTGGTCGGGTTGATTTTTAAAGTAAGGTCTTTATATCCCAAATAGGTAAACAGCAGTTTATACGTCTGTTCGTTCTGTGGCAGTTTCAACTCAAACTCTCCCTTGCCGTTGGTCGTCGTGCCTTTGACGTACACTGTGTCGTTGACGTAGCAGCGCACGGTGGCTGCGGGCAGCTCGTTTCTTTTGGTGTCGAGCAAGCGGCCCTGTATAGACATGGTTTGGGCGCGACAAAATAGAGTAAAAATAGAATAAAATAAAAAAACGTATAAACGCATATAATCTGTTTCTTAAATAAAGTACATCAGAACAAAAGCACAAAGTAAATTGTGAAATATTATAATATTCAAATTCTACAAAATGTTTGTTCTGATGTACTCTCAAATTGAACAATGACTAAAATAAATGTTATAAATCTACCGTTAAACTATCACACAAGCAAGAATGTTCGCCACAATCATCCATTGAGCTGACATTCAATTCTTGCTCACTCACATACTCGTTCAGAAGACCGCTTACACCCAACGGGTCGGTTTCCAAACGTTGTTCCAACTCTTCTGCATACAATGCAGGCAACTCTTCGTTCAATGAACGAAGTTCAGTCTTTTTTGTTTTCATGATAATAAAAATTAAATGTTAAACTTATAATTATTGCATCTCGCGAAATGCCTTATTTACGGCTTGTTGGATAATGTCTTCCATGTGCAAGCATTTGAAGCTCTTCAGACTTTATGCCGGGCAGCCACTGCCACAAAGCAGTGCATACTTGCAACGGGCGCAAGTCGGATTTTCTATGACGTGTGATTTTCGCCAGAACTTTATCACATCTTCGTTCCACCGAATACTGTCGCCCTGCGCATAGTCGCCAATGCAATGCGTCGGTTGATTGACCGTCTCCCAGCAAGTGTATATTTTCCCGAAGGGATCGAGCACATAGCTGCTCGTCTGCGCTCCGCAGAACGTAGATCGGAGCGACAACGGTTTGCAATATTTTATTGCATTGTAGATGCGCTTGTAAGCACCATAATCCTGACACTCGTATTTCATTTGGAGTTTGTCATACGCCTGAAGAAATTCCTTTTGTGTGAAAAACTTATAGGTCTCTTTTTCATCGTCCGCGTAGTTGCGGAGCAGGGAGGAATGCATGGTGAAGTTCGGATTGTCTGTGTAGTGAAGCTGTTCAAACAAAGCCTGCAACTCTTTGAGGTCATTAATGTTGTCGCGGTCTGTATTGATGCGCACACTTACGACGATGCCTTTTTGCAACACTATGCCGATGTTGCTCACGATTTTATCAAAAGTCGGATAGCCTTCATGATGGATGCGGCGTTGGTCATGACGGCTTTTCACTCCATCTATAGTGATTTGTAGGTGGGTGAATGTTTCCGGAGAGAGCAGGTCACTGTATGCATCCAGGTCGTAACCGTTGGTGACGGCCGAGAAGTGGAAGCCCTGCTCTTTACCTTTATATATAAGGTAAGAAAGAGCCTCCTTGTTTTCCTTGAGCAATGGCTCTCCGCCATAAAGGGTGATGGATTTGGGCCGCTGCTCCTTTACGGGCACGATTTCCTCGATGGCCCGATAGGCTTTGTCGGTCATCGCCTTTGTGAAAACTGTTTTCTTGCTGTGCAACCCGTCTTCAAAGCAGTAGGGGCAACGGAAGTTGCAGTTGTAGGTCACTACAAAAGTGAAACTCTTGTGCAGGATGCAGTCCTTACGAAATAGGGCATCGGCCAGCCGCCTTACGTAAGCATATTCTTCTTCGGGAGTTTTCTCCGTGATATATCCCCGACGTTCCAACGCGCAAGCTGTCTCTTCCGAACAAGGCAGCTCCGTTTTTTGAAACACCGGATGGGCGGTAAGGAACTTGGCCAGCTCTGCATCCACAAGGTCAATGGCAGCAGTGTAGCCGTGAATAAAAACATGCTCCTCTTCATTGTTTGCCAAAGGAACATCTATTAAATATTGTGATGTTTTCATAGTTTTAAACATTTTATTGGGTGCAAATCTAAAGAAGATAATTAAAAGCTAAAATGGAATTTTGTTCAAAAAACATGGAATTTTCTTCACTTTATCATTTTCCGACCAAATACTCAGTCAAAATATCCTTCTTAATGTATCTTATTACTAATAATATCCCAATAAAGCTTAAAGAAACTACAGGCTCCAATTTTACAAAAATCACAGACAACTGTGCAATCTGCATTTCCCCGAAGTCCCCAAAGACGTCACCGTCTACCACCAACATTGCTTTCCGCTTTCATAGGTGAAGATACGCTCCTCACTTCCGCCGTCCAGACAATGCAGGATATAAAGCCGTCCGGCAGGCACGTGTTCAAAATCGACAGAAAAGCTATCAGCCTTCTTTTCACCCACAGTTTTCCACCGGTTACCATCCCAATAATCCAAACGATAACGACAACCGGGTATAATGAAGTTTGTATCGCTCCGTGGGACATACCTCACACGAGTAACCATGTATGGATTGTCATCGCCCAAGTCGAGAGCCACATAGTTTTCATCTTCCGGAGTATTGGCAAAGTAACTGTTGTAATCCTTGTCGATGGCCTTCTTCCAAGAGTTTGCGCCGTCAGATTCAGGAGCACCGAAGAATGTTCCGGTCAGTTCCGTGTCATACGCCTCGCCGGGGCGTCGTCCGTAAAACGTGACTTCAGCCAAATTGCTTATCCCGCGAACACGCACGTAGCGATGCAACCCGACACTCCGCTCCGGGAGCAGGTCTATCACGTCTTGTCCGGCATCGGTGCGCACATCCATCAACTTGCGTGCCGTGCGGAAACCGGCATCATCGGCCACCTCCACCACGCCTCCTTTGAGCGCACGGAGAAAAGACACGACGCCCGAGAATTTTGGATATTTGCGCGTCAGGTGAAGCGATTCGACAGCCTCCGTCTTAGCTTCAACAAAGCGAATCTCCCCTTCCGTGGTAAGAATAAAAGGAGACGTAGCAGGAACAAAAGCACCGTGGTCGTAATAACCTGCCATGTAACACACATCGCCGATAAGATTGTCAAACGTGAACGTCCCGCTATCAACCGGCCCATAATCGACCGGTTGCCACCGACGGTTGTCAAACACGCAAATCACACCATAAGGGTAATTCTTATACGTCTGAACAACATCATCTTTTCCCTTGACTTGCACTTGGTGAGTTGGAAAATAAAGATGCGACACATCAATGCTATTGCGCAAAAGCAAATAACCGGGAACAAAGTCACGAGCCTGTTCATCGAAGGACTGCATTTCATACGTGCGCCGATAAATCTTAGTAGGCTTATACCTGAACTTAAAGCGATCTCTCCCCAGCGCATCAAATACCACTTGTCCACTGTCATTAAGCAAGGTGACCCATGCGTGACCGAGATGGCGGTTTCCCCACTGGTTCACATAATCAATCGTGGCAGGCAGGCCGCACGCACGCAACACATTGACATAATACTCGCACAGATGCATACACGCCCCGCGGCGCGCCCGCTGCATGTTCGTCATGGAAATGGAAACGGGATACCCCCACAAAAGGCTGCTGTTGGAAAACAACCTGACCCTCCGTAACTCCGTGCACAGCGGGCGGATAATCTTACTGGCCGGTATCAAAGACGAATCGCGCAACGCACGGAAATCGGCAAACATGGCTCTGCGTGTCGATTCCAACGGCTCTGTGCCGACACGATAAGGCAAAACATAGCGACAAAACAAATCAAACGAACAAGCCAACGAATCGGGTACGCTTTTCCAGGCCTCAAAAGCCACATCAATCTCATTGATTAAGAAATCGGCTGTGACGGATTCATTGTCGTAGCGCTTCTGCAAGCGCGACACATCTATCGGACCATAAGTCTGTAAAAGACTGTCCCAACACTGATGAACGAAATCCGGATCACCTTCCATACCCCCTTCGGCTACATAAGAGGCATAAAGCGAAAATAACGTGTCGTAGCGTTCCAACAGTTCTCCATCATAAGCAAATTTATCATACATATTGTTTATCAGAAAGCGGGCAGCCTCCTGTTTCAATGAGTCACCAGCATAATGAGCCAACACTTTTTCCAATTCTGCATGCCCACGCAAATAATTCCTAGAACAAACATAAACGATGCCTCCGGCAAGAAGCAACACGACAAACACGCGAACAAACAATCATCTATTTTTCATAATTTTCATAACAACTAAAGTTTTAACCAGCAAAGCCGGGCCTCACATCCATGTGCGACCCGGCTTTCTCTTTTTTACGGATTCAACTTTCCTCTCTCCTTATCCTCAATATTAGAATTTCACTTCTTGATGTTGGCCTCTTCCAAGCCGTAGCCTTTCTTCCGGTCTTCGGCTTTCAGCATCAGGGCCACAATCAAAGCCAGGACGCCGAAGCAGGCAAATATTACCATCGGGAGCGTGTAGTCATAGGCCGGCTGGCCTTCACCGCCGAGCTTGCAATAGCGGTCGAGCACCCAGCCTATCAGGGCGGGGACACCCATCAAGCCCCAGTTCTGCACCCAGAATATCAAGGCGTAGGCCGTGCCGAGCTGCTTTTCAGGGATAATCTTCGGCACGGAGGGCCACATGGCCGACGGCACCAGCGAAAAGGCGATGCCCAGCACAATCATGATGATGGTGGCAAACCACCAGTAGTTAAGTATCGGCAGGGCAAAGAGCGCATGCACGCCGATGAGCATCAACGCACCGATGAGCATGATGGTCGCACCCTTTCCCTTGCGGTCGTAGAGGTTGCCGAAAAACGGCGTCAGGAACAGCGTGCCCAACGGCAGAAGGCTCGGAATGATACCCGCCAACTCTTGGTCGACGTTGTACTTGTTGACCATCAGGTCGGTGGCATATTTCAGGAAGGGGAACACGGCCGAATAGAACAACACGCAAAGCAGGGCTATCAGCCAGAAACCTTTGTTGCGCACGATGAGCACTATGTCGCTCAAACGAAAACCGTCGTCGGCCGAAGCCTCATCTTTGCCAATCGAAGCCTCCAGCTTCTTGTCCATCATCGTGTAGACGCAGAAAGAGATAAGGCCGATGCACAGCATGATAAGACACAGGAGGATGGGAGCCGACAGACTGTCGCACAACTTGGCAAAAGGCACAGTGACCGACATGGCCAGCATCGTGCCCAGACGGGCCGTGGCCATCTCCAGTCCCATCGCCAAAGCCATCTCATAACCCTTGAACCACTTCACGATGATTTTCGAAACCGTGATGCCCGCCGTCTCGACACCTACGCCGAAGATGGCATAGCCCAACGCCGCCACGGCCACCTGGCCTTTCATGCCCAGAAGCGTGGTGCCCTCGAGTGGGAACAGGCCGGAGACAGCCCCGTATTTGATGCTACAACCAGCAACCATCAGGATGCAAGCGCCCAACCCGGTGAAACGCACGCCCATCTTGTCGAGAATGATTCCACCAAATATCAACATCAACAAGAAGACGTTAAACCAACCGTAGGCACTCGTAAAGATGCCGTAATCAGTGCTCGTCCACAACAACTCTTCCTCTAACATCGGCTTCAATGGAGCCATCACATCGGTCAAAAAATAACCGCACAACATCGTAAACGCGACCACGGCCAAGGCGGTCCAGCGAGCAGCCTTCGAGTCGCGCAACGTCTGGTGAATCTTCTCTGTCATTTCTTCAATAATTTATTTTTAGTTTAAGTTAATTGTAGAGCAAATGTACAACTATTCCCTCTATATGCAATAGGAAGATGTAACAAATGGCTAACAAAAAATGTATAGTTGTAAGCAAAACATGTTATAAAACACATTTTTCGTCAGTCCAAAAGGCAACCGACCTTACCTTCCTTTCCG
>ERZ779889.2430-NODE-2430-length-15390-cov-3.328790_pt1 | contig 15390 bp, 10 predicted proteins | sample MGYA00511030_ERZ779889 | MGnify/ENA primary metagenome ERZ779889 (study PRJEB29588, sample SAMEA2160616) | human gut metagenome | biome: human gut; feature: human-associated habitat; material: faeces | place: Denmark | collected 2008/2010 ...
CCGCCTCATTACCAGCAAACAGAGACTATGGCGGGAAGCCCTTAAAGGTAGCCGGCCACCGAAAGGAAGGGAAGCAGGAGCGGAAAGGAAGCCGTCCGACCACGGAAAGGAGGCCGCTCCCGCCTACCTTTAAGCCCCCGCCGGACCGGGGCTCATCCGTAAACATTTTTGCCCGGACGGCAGTCCGCTCCGCCCCTCCTCCCTCCCCAACAAGCAGCCACGGCCGCCCCGCGTTTTTGCATATTTTTAAAGAATCGTAAGGGAAAATCCTCTAAAAGAGCTACCTTTGCGCCGTCAATCCGGAAAAGAAACCGAAAGATGCTGCATTTGATAAAAAAACTACCAGTCTTCTTCCTCCTGCTGACGCTGGGATGGTGGCACACACCTGCACAGGCCGCAGAAGCCGACTCCGTCCGCGTGAGCCTGATGACGTGCTCGCCGGGAAGCGAGATTTACGCCCTCTTCGGCCACACGGCCATCCGGGTGGAAATGCCTGCACAGGGCATCGACTGGGTGTACAACTACGGCATGTTCAGTTTCAGCACGCCCAACTTCGTGTTCCGTTTCGTCACCGGAGAGACCGACTACCAACTGGGCATCATCCCCTACCCTTATTTCGAGGCGGAGTACGCCGAGCGCGGGTCATACGTCATCCAGCAAGAGCTCAACCTGGAACCGGCAGAAAAGGTGCGCCTGGTGAACATCCTTCAGGAAAACTACCTGCCCGAAAACCGGACATACCGGTACAACTATTTCTATGACAACTGCACGACGCGCGCACGCGACAAAATCGAAGAAAGCATCGAGGGAAAAGTGGTCTACCCGGTGGGGCGCGACGCTGTGACGTTCCGCCAAATCATACACCGCTTCACAGACGGACACCCGTGGGACGAGTTCGGCATCGACTTGGTGTTGGGCGCAGATGCCGACCGCGCGATAGACACCCGCACACAGATGTTTTCCCCCTTCGTCATGATGACAGAAGCCGACGGGGCAAACATCATCCGCGCCGACGGGCAGAAACGCCCGTTGGTGAAATCGACCCAACGCGTGGTCGACCCCGGGACTTATCCCGACGAAAACGCATCCCTGCTTTCACCGATGGTGTGTGCCTGCCTGCTGCTGGCTTTCACATTGCTAATCTCGTGGGCCGAATGGCGACACGGGATGACGACCTGGTGGTACGACACACTGCTCTTCGCCCTGCAAGGGCTGGCAGGATGCATCGTGGCTTTCCTGTTTTTCTTCTCCATACATCCGACCGTAGATTCCAACTACTTGTTGATAATCCTCAACCCGATACCACTGTTCTACCTGCCGTGGATGGTCTACAAAGCGATTAAGAAGAAAAAAGACGTGTATCACGTGGGGAGTGCCGCCGTCTTAACACTTTTTATCGTGTTTTGGTGGCTCATCCCGCAGAAAATAACACTGGTTATATTACCTTTGGCCCTTAGTTTGTTGATACGTTCCGTAACACGCATCATCGTAACCCGAAAATAAAAAATGAAAGGACGAATACTGACATCCCTACTGGCCGCCGTGGCCATCGCGAGCCTACAGGCACAGACCATCTCTTCGACTCCGAAGCTGGTCGTGGGCATCACGATTGACCAATTCCGCACGGACTACATGGAGGCATTCTCTGCCCTCTATGGAGAAAAGGGATTCAGACGCCTGCTCAAAGAAGGATGTGTTTACACCAATGCCGGATACCCGTTCAAGCCGGTCGACCGCTCGTCGGCTGTGGCTGCACTGTATTCCGGGACTACACCTTATTATAATGGCATCATCGCCAACCAATGGCTGAACCGAAGCAACCTCCGCGTGACAAAATCGACAGATGACAAGGAGTTCATGGGCATGTACACGGCCGAAAACACGTCGCCACGGAAACTGGTCGTTTCAACCATTGCCGACGAACTGAAAGTAGCCACGCAAGGCAAGGCGCTGGTCTATGCCATCAGCCCCTTCCGCGACGCAGCCGTGTTCGGAGCCGGACACGCCGGCGACGGCGCTTTCTGGCTGAACGACGACACAGGCAAATGGGCCGGCTCGACCTACTACGGCACTTTCCCGACATGGGTCATCGGCTACAACGACCATCAGGCCATAGATTCGCGCATCGGAAGCATGACGTGGGAGACGCTGCAAAACAAGATGCTCTACACGTATTTCTCTTCTGAACAGACACGCGGCTTCAAGCATTCATTTACCGACTACTCCAAATACCGTCAGTTCAAGACTTCCGGCCTCGTCAACGAGGAAGTCAACCGCTTGGTGGAACGCTGCCTGCAAGGCACGACCATCGGCATGGACGAAATTCCCGACTTGCTTTCCATCACCTACTATGCCGGGAACTACGAGCATAAATCGACGACGGAATATCCTGTGGAAATCCAAGACACGTATGTCCGCCTGGACCAGCAACTCGAACGGCTCATCGACATGGTCGACAAGAAGGTGGGACTTCGCAACACGTTGTTTTTCATCACCTCGACAGGATATAGCGACCCGGAAAAATCTGACCTCACTCCCTACCGCATCCCGACGGGCGATTTCTACATGGACCGCTGCACGGCCCTGCTCAACATGTACCTGATGGCCACCTACGGCCAAGGCAAATACGTGGAAGCCTACCACGGGCTGCACATCTATTTCAACCATAAACTCATCGAGCAAAAGCAGCTCAGTCTGCCCGACGTGCTGGACAAGTCGGCCGCATTCCTGGTGCAGGTGAGCGGCGTGAAAGCGGCTTACACGGCCCACGAACTGGTGCTCAACGCCAACACGCCCGAACGCTTGCTGCTCCACAACGGATATAACATCCAGACCTCGGGCGACATCGTGTTGGAACTGAATCCGGGCTGGAAACACATGAGCGAAGACCCGCTGGTGGACAGCCACTACACGTCTGAGTCTTTGATAAATTTCCCAATCATCTTCTTCGGCCATTCCGTGAAGCCGGAGATACTTCCCGTCCCGGCAACGGTGGACTGCATTGCTCCCACCGTGACCCACTTCATGCGCATACGTGCTCCCAACGCCTGCCGTTCGACCATGTTGGGCGGTGTACGCTAAATCTGTTTGCCGCCCACAAACCAGCCAGGCAACCGGCTATTTCAACTATCTTTGCACACGCAAGAAGCGTCGTGCATGTAATTATTCTTTCTATGCTAATAATAAAAACAATACGATAATGGGATTTAATGAATTTTTAAGCAAGCTGTTTGGTAACAAAGCCAGTCGCGACATGAAAGAAATCGTGCCTTGGGTAGAAAAAGTCAAAGCAGCTTATCCTGCAATCAGCCAGTTGAGTAATGACGAATTGCGTGCAAAAACAAAAGAACTGCAACAATACATCAAAGACTCGGCAACGGAACAACGTGCTAAAATCGAAGAGCTCAAGTCCAAAGTAGAAGAAACAGAGCTGGAAGAGCGCGAAGGCTTGTTTGCACAAATCGACAAACTGGAAAAAGAAGTGCTCGACCGCTATGAAAAAGCGTTAGACGAAATCTTGCCGCAGGCTTTCGCCATCGTGAAAGACACGGCACGGCGTTTCAGCGAAAATGCGGAAATCGAAGTGACAGCCAACGACTTCGACCGCGAACTGGCTGCCACGAAAGACTTTGTCCGCATCGAAGGCGACAAAGCCATCTACCAAAACCACTGGATGGCCGGCGGCTCGGAAATCACATGGAACATGGTGCACTACGACGTGCAGCTGTTCGGTGGCGTCGTCCTGCACAAAGGAAAGATTGCCGAAATGGCAACCGGTGAAGGTAAAACCCTTGTGGCCACGTTGCCCGTATTCCTGAACGCCCTGACCGGCAACGGCGTACACGTGGTGACGGTGAACGACTACTTGTCCAAGCGCGACTCCGAGTGGATGGGCCCGCTCTACGAATTCCACGGACTGAGCGTGGACTGCATCGACAAACACCAACCGAACTCCGACGCACGCCGCAAGGCTTACATGGCCGACATCACTTTCGGTACGAACAACGAGTTCGGCTTCGACTACCTGCGTGACAACATGGCCAACAGCCCGAAAGACCTCGTGCAGCGCCAGCACAACTACGCCATTGTCGATGAGGTCGACTCCGTGTTGATTGACGATGCGCGTACGCCGCTGATTATCTCCGGCCCTGTGCCCAAAGGCGAGGAACAACTCTTCGAACAACTGCGCCCGCTGGTAGAACGCCTGTACGAGGCTCAACGCAAGCTGGCCAACCAACTTCTGACCGACGCCAAGCGTCTGATAGCCTCCAGCGACAAGAAAGAACAAGAAGCAGGATTCCTGGCTCTGTTCCGCTGCCACAAAGCCTTGCCGAAGAGCAAACCGCTCATCAAGTTCCTGAGCGAACCGGGCATCAAAGCCGGCATGCAGGCCACTGAGGAAATCTACATGGAACAAAACAACAAGCGCATGCCCGAAGCCGTGGAGCCGCTATACTTCGTCATCGACGAGAAACTGAACAGTGTAGACCTCACGGACAAAGGTATCGACTTGATTACGGGCAACTCTTCAGACCCCTACTTGTTTGTCTTGCCGGACATCACTTCCGAACTCTCTGCACTGGAAAACGAAACGGACTTGAACGAAGAAGAGAAACTTGCAAAGAAAGATGCCCTGCTCTCCGAATATGCAGTCAAGTCGGAACGTGTGCACACCATCAACCAGTTGCTGAAAGCATATGCCATGTTTGAGAAAGACGACCAATATGTCGTCATCGACGGCCAGGTGAAGATTGTGGACGAGCAGACCGGCCGTATCATGGAAGGACGCCGCTACTCCGACGGCTTGCACCAGGCCATCGAAGCCAAAGAGCGCGTGAAAGTGGAAGCAGCCACACAAACGTTTGCGACCATCACGCTCCAAAACTATTTCCGTATGTACCACAAGCTCTCCGGTATGACCGGTACGGCAGAAACGGAAGCTGGCGAATTTTGGGACATCTACAAACTGGACGTTGTCGTCATCCCGACCAACCGTCCTGTCATCCGCAACGATATGAACGACCGCGTTTACAAGACTAAACGCGAGAAATACAAAGCCGTCATCGAAGAAATCGAGAAAATGGTCAACGCCGGACGCCCCGTGCTTGTGGGCACGACTTCTGTCGAAATCTCCGAGATGCTGAGCAAGATGCTGACCCTCCGCAAGATTGAGCACAACGTATTGAACGCCAAACTGCACCAGAAGGAAGCAGAAATTGTGGCCAAAGCCGGCTTGAGCGGCACCGTCACCATTGCCACCAACATGGCCGGCCGTGGTACCGACATCAAGCTGAGTCCGGAAGTGAAGGCTCATCGGTACGGAACGCCACGAATCGCGCCGTGTCGACCGCCAGTTGCGTGGTCGTGCCGGACGTCAGGGAGACCCGGGTTCGTCCGTATTCTTCGTTTCACTGGAAGATAACTTGATGCGCCTCTTTGCTTCCGAACGCATTGCCAAGGTGATGGACAAGCTGGGCTTCAAGGAAGGCGAAATGATTGAAGCCAAGATGATTTCAAACTCCATCGAACGTGCCCAGAAGAAAGTCGAAGAAAACAACTTCGGCATCCGTAAACGTCTGCTCGAATACGACGACGTGATGAACAAACAGCGCGTCGTTGTCTACACCCGCCGCCGCCATGCCTTGATGGGTGAACGAATCGGCATGGACATCGTAAACATGATTGAGTCTTGCTGCATCTCCGCTGTCGAAGGCAGAGACTATGAAGACGCAAAGATGGAAGTACTCCAGAACTTTGCCATCGAGATGCCTGTGAGCGAGGAAGAGTTCCGCCGCGAGAAACCCGAAGTCATCGAAACCAAGCTCTTCGACGCTGCCATGGCCAACTTCAAACGCAAGACCGAACGTATGGCACAAATTGCCATGCCTGTCATCAAGGAGGTCTATGAGAACCAAGGACACATCTATGAAAACATCCTTGTCCCCATCACCGACGGCAAACGTGTCTACAACATTTCCTGCAACCTCAAGACCGCTTACGAAAGCCAATGCCGCGAGATTGTGAAATCGTTTGAAAAAGCCATCTTGCTCCACACCATCGACGAAGCATGGAAGGAAAACCTGCGCGACCTGGACGAACTGAAACACTCCGTGCAGAATGCAAGCTACGAACAGAAAGACCCGCTGCTCATCTTCAAGCTGGAATCGGTCACCCTCTTCGACAACATGGTGAAGAAAATCAACGACCAGACCATCTCCGTCTTGATGCGTGCACAAATCCCGATGCGCGAACCGGAACAAGTGCGCGAGGCTGCTCCCGACCCGCTGCCTCAACAAAAACCGCACTACACCGAAACCAAGCAGGACCTGAGCGACCCGAACCAGCAGGCTGCCGCCGGACGCGACACCCGCGAGGCGAAACGCGAACCAGTGCGCAACGAGCACACCATAGGGCGCAACGACCCCTGCCCCTGCGGCAGCGGCAAGAAATACAAAAACTGCCACGGACGCAACTTGTATCAATAATTGATGCACTTCCTCCTCCGCCCGCTGCGGAAGGAGTACCATACACCGAAAGACCCGTTTTCTCCGAGGAGAGAAGGCGGGTCTTTTCTGTTATTGGAATCCCTTTCGACGAGCGTCATCGTTGCAAGGCACGGGCGTGTATATGGCGGCGTGCGGGCGCGAATATGGACGTGTGGAGCTACCCATATGTCTGCTGTCCGGAGAACGGAACGTCGTAAAAATCAGAAAAAAACGGAGAAGGAAAAGAAGGCATCTGGCAGAATTGTGCTATATTTGCTACACGATGTACATATCAAATTTACCCATATGAAACTCCGTTCAATTATTCTGTTCCTTACAATCGTATGTGCTCTGAATGTTCAGAGCCAGATTATAACGCTCGATGGTGATTATTTTTTTGAGGAGAAAGCTCTTTTATCTGTTTTATCTGTTGGGGCTGTTGAAGATGCATATGAACCGGCTAAACTGGTATTCAATCCAATAGACGACGGTGGATGGAGTATTAACCTATACTTCTCCGATTCATCGTTAGATCCGGCATCACGTCAAATTCTGACTAAGCCCATTCTATATCCTATTGATAAAACAAAGGTTGATATTTCAGAAAAGAAACTGATATTGTCTAACGACAGAAATGAGAAGCTGGAATTGTATGTTGGTTCTACTTCTATCAATGGTTACATTAATTTGGAAGAAGCAGGGCGGGATTATTTCATAGAATATATCAATCTATCCGATAACGAAGCAGATGTTGTGAACAGGTTTAACGAATTGGTAAAACAGATTTCAAAACCATATACACGAAAATCGGCATCATGCGATAGAAGTCTTATCGGCCTTATAAACAACCCTCTGGGCATTGATTGGGGCGATTCCTGGCGTACCCCGTTTGATGAGTTCCTCCCGGTGGCAGAGCGTTTTTATGGGAAATATGATTCAGGGCTTGATTATTTTCAAAGCAAGGAATATTCTTATGATTTTCAAACCCAAACCCGGGTAGCCAAGCAAAATTTCTTGATAGATATTTGTGGGCAGGAAGTCAACTCCATCTATTTTAGAGATGCATATTTGCATATCGACTTGAGAAAAGATTTGTACGACGATACAAAGTATATTAAATCGACCGAGTACAACATTTACCTGCATACTCCGAAAGCTTATAAGAAAGACCCTGAATTTATGAAGAAAGAGGACTGCATATGGGATAAGAAACTGGCCCTTGATTATTGCAATAAGGTGAAACGTGAATTGGACCTTTTGGGTTGCAACATGCAAAAGGTAAAGAGTAAAACCATCTGTAGATACGAAGGGATGAAAAATGGGAAAGTGATTGCTCTGGATTTAATTAAAGTCAACAGAGAGTTCTTCAGTGTGTCGCTTAAAATTTCCAATAAAACAAAGGACTACGATTTTTATATCGTTTGGGATTGATTTTTTCGTAAATTTGAGGCCTAAACAAGTGTGCATATGAAACATTGTCTGCTTATCCTTCTGGCCGTCTGTCTGGCCTTGACTTCGTGTTCCACCATCGACTCACTGGCGGTCGACACCCTGATGCCGGCCGACGTCAGTTTCGCGCCCGACGTCAGACGGATTGCGATTCTGAACAACACACTCCCGCCCGGAGAAGAAGCCGACAAAAGTTCGTTCCTGAACCAAACACTGCCGGCCGACGGAAGGGCCGTGTGTGAACGGCTGGCCGAACAAATTGCCAACGCCAACTACTTTGAACAAGTCATCATCAGCGACTCTATCCTCAAAAACGGAACACCCGGCACACAATCCGTCTTGACTCCACAAAATGTACTCAACTGGACACAAGACTTGCAAGTCGATATGCTGCTTGTGGTCGACAACGCTACAATCAAGACCAAGAACACGTATCTCTACACAGACGACAGCGAAGCCGACCCTCTCGCGGTGATGGCGGGTGCCCTCTCGCTCGAAACACACATCTATCTGCCCGGACGTGACAGGCCGTTCCAACACTTTATTGACCAAGACACTATTTACTGGGAACTGGAAGGATTGACCAAAAAGCAAATCCAAGAAGACGCTTCTGTATACTTGGCACAACTGCCCGTGAGCCACATTACACCGATTTGGGAAACAGTGGAACGTTATTACTTCAAAGGAGGCTCCATCAACATGCGCGACGCAAACGTTGCCCTCCGGGAAAACGATTGGGACTTGGCCCGCCAAAGCTGGGAAGCGGAATACAATAGCAGGAAAGGCAAAGCCAAAATGCGTGCGGCGCTCAACCTGGCCCTGTATTACGAAATGACAGGCGACAACGCCAAGGCCGTGACCTACTTGGAAAAAAGCCTGAAAGAATTTGAGCAATCGGGTAAAGAGGCATCGACAGAATGGCTGCTCACAAGCGCTTATTTAAAGGAACTCCAACAAAAAGACATGGACAAACAGAAGCTCGACCTGCAAATGAAGCGCTTCCGACATGATTTTTAACAAACAACATTGCCGTAATCATTGTTTTTTGTACTTTTGAACATCTTTTGACAAGGTATTTAAAACGACATCATTATGAAACTCAGCCAACAGACACAAAACAACATTGTAGAAGCCATAAAAACAGCCTTGACCTGTTATGGAACTCCCGGCGACGGACAACAACCCACCATTACCGACCTGCACCTGCAACCCAACTTCGAGTCGGGCGAACTACTTGTTATGGATGATGACGACCACATCTTGTCTCGCGCGTCGGTCCCGGAGTGGAGCGACGACAGCGACGAGATTTCATACAAGGACGTGGAAGGCCAACTGCGCAATGAGCTGAAACAGTTGAAGGAAGAGGGCGTACTCGACGCAACGACGCTAATGAAGCCCTACTCGTTTACGCTGATTGACGACAGTAAGGAAACCGTTGCCGAATTGCTGTTGGTAGACGACGATACCCTGATGCTCCTCGACGACGAACTCCTGAAAGGACTCGATGAAGAACTGGACGCTTTCCTGAAAGACTTGCTGGAAAAATAGGACCAGACACCCTCAACGCTTGAAACTCTTCCACACGGGAATAGCCACCAGAAGGGCAGAGATGGCAAGCGACAACACCAGCGGACCGTCTATCTTGGCACTCGTCAGCACGATTGCACAAAGCGAGACCCACAGCAAAACGAGGCATACGGCTTGGGGACGTGATAAAGGTTTTCGCATACAATCCGACTTAAAAAGACATAACACGAAAGGCTGCCGCAAACGATGAAGTTTCATCTCCGCGGCAGCCTTTCTTATACATTTATTTACTCTGTCCTACGCTCATCCTTTCTTTTTCTTAGCCACAATGGCATCAATCACAGCCACAGCCGTGATGTTGACAATGTCGCGCACGGAGCTTTCAAAATCTGTGAAATGAATAGGCTTGTTCAACCCCATCTGGATGGGGCCTATCATTTCCGTTTCGCTCATGGCCTGAATCAACTGGTAGGCTGCATTGGCCGAACTCAAGTTCGGGAACACCAACGTATTGACATCCTTGCCATTCAGACGCGTAAAGGGATATTTTGCATCGCGCAACCCGCGGTTCATGGCAAAGTTCACCTGCATTTCGCCGTCGATGGCAAGGTCGGGGTAATGCACCTGCATGTAGTTGAGCGCCTCGTGTACAAGAGCAGGACTGCCCTCGTTGTCTGAGCCGAAATTGGAGTATGACAGCATGGCCATCACCGGGGTCTGGTTGAAAAATTCCACTGTGCGGCGTGCCAGGCGGGCTATGTCGATAAGCGTTTCCGTGTCCGGATGACGGTTAATCAACGTATCGGCCAGAAAGTACGTACCCTTCTTGGAGTTCAGGATGTGCATGGTTGCAAAATGCTTAAACTCCGGCTGAATGCCTATCACCTCCTTGGCCACCTTAATCGTGTTTGAATAACGAGTGTACAGACCTGTGATGAAAGCATCGGCTTCCCCCGTCTCCACCATCATCATGCCGAAGTAGTTTCGCTCAAACATCTTATCGCTGGCCTCTTCAAACGTGAATCCCTCGCGTTCGCGCTTTTTGGCCAAGATGTGCGCATAGCGCTCGCGGCGCTCCGTCTGGCAGTCATGACGCAAATTGATAATCTCCACACCGTCGAGGCTCAAGTCAAGCTCCTTGGCCAACTTTTCAATGCGCTCCTCATTGCCCAACAAAATCGGATAGCAGATGCCTTCGGCCTTTGCCTGAACGGCCGCTTTGAGCATGTGCGGGTGTGTGCCTTCAGCAAACACCACACGCTGCGGGTCGCGGCGGGCGGTCTCGTAGAGCTGGCGGGTCAGTTTGCTCTCCTGGCCCATAAGCTCGCGCAGGTGAGTCTTGTAGGCTTCCCAGTCGGGAATCGTCTTGCGGGCCACACCCGACTCGATGGCCGCTTTGGCCACAGCCATCGAAACCTCCGTGATGAGGCGCGGGTCTACGGGTTTCGGGATGAAATAATCCGGACCGAACGTGAAATTGTTCACCTGGTAAGTCTCGTTCACCACATCGGGCACAGGCTGTTTGGCCAGTCCGGCAATGGCATATACAGCAGCGAGCTTCATTTCCTCATTGATGGCACGGGCATGTGTGTCGAGCGCGCCGCGGAAGATATAGGGGAATCCAATGACGTTGTTGATTTGGTTCGGATAGTCGGAACGCCCCGTGGCAATCAGCACATCCGGGCGTGAAGCCTTTGCATCTTCATATGAAATTTCCGGCGTGGGGTTGGCCAAAGCAAACACAATGGGGTTTTCGGCCATGCTGCGGACCATGTCTTGTGTCAGGACATTGCCTTTCGACAATCCCAGGAAAACATCCGCCCCGCGAAGAGCTTCTGCCAGCGTGTGCACATCGCGGCGGTCGGTCGCGAAGAGCTTCTTGTTTTCCGTCAGGTTCTGGCGGTCAGAGGTTATCACTCCCTTGCTGTCGAGCATGATGATGTTTTCCTTGCGTGCTCCCAGGCTCACATACAGTTTCGTACACGAAATAGCCGACGCTCCGGCACCGTTTACCACAATACGCACGTCTTCGATGCGCTTTCCGGCCACTTCCAAGGCATTGAGCAATCCGGCCGAAGAGATGATGGCCGTACCGTGCTGGTCGTCGTGCATCACGGGGATGTCAAGCTCTTCCTTCAACCGGCGTTCTATCTCAAAACACTCCGGCGCTTTGATGTCTTCCAGATTGATGCCTCCAAACGTGGGAGCAATGGCCTTCACAGCCTCCACAAACTTGGCCGGGTCCTTCTCGTCTATTTCTATATCAAACACGTCAATGCCGGCATATATTTTAAACAGCAATCCTTTGCCTTCCATCACCGGCTTCCCGCTCATGGCGCCAATATCGCCCAAACCGAGCACGGCCGTACCATTGGAAATCACGGCCACAAGGTTGCCCTTGTCTGTATATTCATACACTTTATGGGGGTCTTTCTCAATCTCCAGGCACGGCTCTGCCACTCCCGGCGAATAAGCCAATGACAAATCAGTCTGGGTGCTGTATGGTTTGGTCGGCACCACTTCTATCTTGCCCGGCCTTCCTTGTGAATGGTAGAGCAGGGCTGCTTCTCTCGTTATTTTTACCATATACTTATTAACTATTAGTATTTCTACTTAATTAAAGCAAATGTAGCGAAGAATATGAAACGTCTTAACAACAAAGCACCTTTTTAACTTGAATTTGATATTTATTGCATCAAATTTCACACAACAAAAGACAACGGGAAACCGGCAGGCCATGCGCCGGACACAAACAAAAAGGGCAAGGTCTCTGCCCGCACCAGTGTGTTTCCCCGCATTTGCGGGGGTGGCAATGCCCCGGTCCAAGCGCAACGGATGTTTGTGCCAATACTTGTGCACGTTTGTGCAAATAGAAGGGCAGGCTTGTGCCAACGGAAGAGCAATTTTGTGCAAACAGAAAGGCACAGATGTGCACACAGCATTGCCACGTGCGCGACACAATGCCCGTCCAGACTTTCCACGGCATGCCTTTGGGAGGATTGTTGAAGACAAAGGCAAGCCTGGAACTAGGTTTCCTGACATATTTTCCTTATGTTTGTCTGCCGAAAACAACAACATAGCTCATGAAACACACCCTACGCCTCGCCGCCCTCCTGTTGTGCGGCCTTTTCCTGCCCGACCGGCTCTTCCCGCAAACCGTCGACTTGCTGTTTGCGGGCGACCTGATGCAACACCAGGCACAGATAGACGCCGCACGCATGACTTCGGGATATGACTACCATGCTTGCTTTGCCCGCATGAAAACGGAAATCGGACGCGCCGACGTGGCGGTGGCCAACCTGGAAGTGACGCTGGCCGGAAAGCCTTACCGGGGCTATCCGCAGTTCAGCGCCCCGGACGAATACCTGACCGCCATCAAGGAAGCAGGATTCGACGTCTTACTGACTGCCAACAACCACTGCCTGGACGGTGGAGGCAAGGGGCTGGAACGTACCCTCTGTATGCTCGACTCGTTGCACATAGACCATCTGGGCACTTACCGGACGGCTGAAGAACGCGCGCAACGCCATCCGCTCCTCGTCGAAACAAAAGGCATGCGCATCGCATTTCTAAACTATACCTATGGCACAAACGGACTGGAAGTCAAAAGCCCCCAAATCGTGAACTACATCGACACCGCACTCATCAAAAAAGACCTCAGGCAAGCACGCGCCATGCGCCCCGACGCAATAATCGCCTGCATGCACTGGGGGTTGGAATACAAAAACCTGCCGGAAGCGTCGACCCGCCGGCTTGCCCGATGGCTGATAGACCAAGGCGTGGACCACGTCATCGGCTCACATCCGCACGTGGTGCAGCCAATGGAAGTGGTGACAGGGAAAGACGGCAAACGCCATCTGCTGGTCTACTCGCTAGGCAACTACATAAGCAACATGTCTAAAATAGGGACCGACGGCGGCCTAATGGTGCGCCTGCAACTCACAAAGGAACACGACGCCACCCGCATGAGCCACTGTGCTTACAGCCTGGTATGGACTTCCCGCCCGGTACTGAGCGGTAAGAAACAATATGAAATCTACCCGGCAGCCCGTCCGCCAGAAGGAATGACGGAAGCGGAGCAACAACGGCTGAACCGGTTTGTAAAAGAAAGCCGCAAGCTTTTCGAGAAGCATAATTCGGGCATAAAGGAATACTTTTTTTAAAAATATCGGCTCAACTATTTGCTATATTCAAAATAATGCCTACCTTTGCCACGCATTTGAGGGAAAGCGCTTCCCGACACGTGCAAATTAACAATACATGGTGGCTGTAGTTCAGTTGGTTAGAGCGTCAGATTGTGGTTCTGAATGTCGTGGGTTCGAGTCCCATCTGCCACCCCGGAAGAAGAGGAAGTTCTGCAAAGAGCTTCCTCTTTTGCATTATCCAGGTCCGGCTAAAAACCACGCGACAACCCATGCAACGTAAATCCGCGACCCATAAACGCAAATGGAAAAACAGAGACAACAATAAACGGCATCTTACAAAAAGAAAAAACGACACTGCCAACAAACTACCCCACAAACAACCCTGCCTCGACATACGTTTTCAATCATTCCACACAAAATCCACATGCCAGACAGATGTCAATGCCCCTCCAGGCATCATGTATTTTCCACTTATTCAACGATTTCACGGTTTAAACCGAGAAAGACATCGGACAGGAAGAAATAAAAAAAGGAGTCAAGCAGACTGCTTGACTCCTTCGTTTTCACCGGTCGGGGTGACTGGATTCGAACCAGCGACAACACGCCCCCCAGACGTGTACTCTAACCGGGCTGAGCTACACCCCGAATTGCGGATGCAAAGGTAGGGATTTATTTTAAACCGACAAGCGTTTCGGGCATATTTCTTTCAATAAATTTATTAGAACACTATCAGACAAACGGTTACGCCCGGCATATTTTGAGAACATTTTCTCCCCGATAGCGACATTGGGCCAATAAGAAGCCGGAACACGAAACTTTTCAGCTATCAAACGTGAATCGCCCCGACCGGCTTTCTATACATAAATTACCCCTTTGCACGGAAAGGAAGGTAGCCGACCACGGAAAGGAACCCGTCCGACCACGGATTCCTATCCGCCCGAGAGCCGAAAGGAAGGTAAGGTCGGGCTTCTTCAATGGCATGACAAACAAGCTGGGAATAAACTGTTTACGGATTACGTGTACTACCTGATTATGTGTACCGGCACTTCCGTCTCCTCCCCGTTCAGCCAGACACGTGTCTGCGATTGGGGTAGATGGTCTTCCCACCAGAACGAGTGGCTGAAGGTGATGGTGTCGCGAGGCGTGCCGTCGTTCCAGTCGAGGAAGAAGTCGGTCGGTTCGCGGTTTTCCGAACCATTGAAAGAACCGAGAGACAAAGCGCGCCGCCCGTCATTCAACTGCACGGTCCGCAAGCCATAAAACACGACCTGCACGGCCTTCGTCTCCGGGCCGAAAGGAAGCGAATCTTTCTCAAACACCATCTCGCCAAGAATGGCTTTGATGCCCTGGTCGGCAATCGAGCCTTCCGCCTCGGGGTCGAGCAAATCGTTGCCGGCTTCGTCGGTCACCACGATATTGATGGCATAGGGGTATATGTCCCAAATGTCGCCCTCCTCCGGACCGTCGTAATCTTCATTGCCGTCGCTGCATCCGCCGGCCAGCAGCGCGAAGGCAGCGAGCAGGAACGCTCCAAACTGTTTCTTGTGTCTCATCTTTGCGTATCTTTAAAGTTCGTCAGGCAAATATAAGAAACTCTATACTTTTTATTTCTATTTTTGCACCACAAAGTAACCATCCAAAAAACAACAGCAAACATGCAAATACAAATCACAGCTCCGGCACGTGTCTGCACGACAGTGGAACTGCCTTCCTCCAAAAGCATCTGCAACCGGGCGCTCATCATCCACGCCCTGAGCCGCAGCACGATGCCCGTGCACCGCCTG